>Ga0247713_1000074_pt1 | contig 69549 bp, 62 predicted proteins | sample 21E_NmetaG_FD_189936 | JGI IMG/M metagenome (GOLD analysis project Ga0247713, IMG submission 189936) | Soil microbial communities from hillslope of Landscape Evolution Observatory, University of Arizona, Oracle, AZ, United States - 2-1-E_N | ecosystem: Engineered > Artificial ecosystem >... | reverse complement strand
ATGGGCTGGGTGACGGGGAGGGGCTGGGCGACGTCGCGGGGGTGTGGCACGACCCGGTCCCGCTGTCGGTGAACGACGGGTTGATGCCGCCGGGGTCGGTGAGGAACTCCCAGTCGTAGGCGTTGGGGCGCAGCAGCAGCTTGAGCACCCCGAAGCTGCGGCTGCGGGCCTCGGCACGCGGGTCGACGGTGTTGAAGTCGTACAGGTACGCCCCACCCGTCCCGACGATGAACTGGCGCACCCCCTTGGCGTCACCCGTCCCCGACGGGTCCAACGCCGGGAACCGCTGGTAGTTGTGGTCATGGGCGGTGACCGCCAGCTCGACCCCATGGTCGTAGAGCGCCTGAATGATCGCCTCGATCCGCGCGTCGTCGCCGTGCACGCTGTCCGTGGTCCACCGCGATGGTGGAAGTACGCCAACGCGCATCCATCTCGGGCGTCCTGCTGCTGTTCCGGCCAGGCCGACCGCGCCCCGGTGCTCATCCACGTCTCCCCGTGTCAGGCGATCCGCACCCTAGCCTCCTACCAGGCGGGCACCGCCGACGACGCCCGGTGTAGGTCGCCTGCTCGTCGGCAGGAGGCCCGTTGTGGAGGCCTCAGACGCGCTCGCGCAGGCCGCGGCGGCAGGCGCGCTCGAGGTCGCGCAGGCGGCGGAGGCGCCCGACGAGGGTCAAGGGCTTCGGCAGCGCCGTGCGCCCGTCCCGCTGCGTCACGTGGAGCACGCCCGCGCGGAGCTCCCCGGTGGCGGAGGCCTCGACCCAGCGGTCGAGGTCGGGCACCGCGAAGTCGTGGGTGAAGAGCACGGCCGAGCCGCGCAGACCTCGCAGGTCGTGCGCGGCCAGAGAGGTGACAACGACGCGGTCGGCGTCCCAGTCTTCGACGCGGACGGTGTCGACGGCGAGCTGGCGCGGCCCCGAGACGGTCACGAGCACGCCCTCCGCCGGGCTGGAGCGGCGCCCCACCGGCCACGCGCGCTGCGGCGCGACCCGCACGATCCAGCGCGGCACGTACCACCAGTGCTCCCGGCGCAGGACGGGCGTGTCGAGCAGCTCCCGTGACGGCGGGTGCTTGCGGAGCTCCTGGGCGAGCGGCCCCCCGAGGAAGCACCGGCCCTCCAGGTCCTCGACGACCTCCGCGGTGCCGCCCGCCGCGCACGGTGCCCAGCCCTTCGTCGCCATCCTCGAGTCGGACACCGACAGGACGACCGTCCCGGAGGCGGCCAGGGCGCGGGCGAGGTTACTGCGCGCATAGGGCAGCGCCACGGCCGGCCCGCCGTCGAGCACGAGGGGAGTCACGGCGGTCGCGCGGGGGCGCCCGTGGCCGTCGACGTAGGCGAGCTCGGCGACCGCGGCGCGGTCCCAGGCGCGGGTGAGGTCGTCGGCGTCCATGCCGCCTCGGACGCTATCGCGGGCGCGCCCCAGCCGTCCCGGGGGCCGTTGACACCGGCGTCACCGCTGATGCACTGTGTGCGGATCGGCTCGGAGGTGGACCCGCCGTCGGCGGAGGAAGCGAGGGGTCGGATGCCCGCCATCGTCGTCGTCGCGGTCGTGCTCAGCGCCTTCGCACTCGGCTACCGCTACTACTCCTCCTACGTCGCCGACAAGGTCTACGCACTCGACCCGGCGTTCGTGACCCCGGCGCACGAGTTCGAGGACGGGGTCGACTACGTGCCGACCAACCGGCACGTGCTGTTCGGTCACCACTTCACGTCGGTGGCGGGGGCGGCGCCGATCGTCGGACCGGCCATCGCGGTGTTCTGGGGCTGGGGTCCGGCGCTCGCGTGGATCACGGTCGGCACGATCTTCGCCGCAGGCGTGCACGACTTCGGTGCCCTCGTCGTCTCGGTGCGCAACAAGGGCCGCAACATCGGCACGCTCACCGCCGAGGTCATCAACCGCCGGGCCCGCGCGCTGTTCCTCGTCGTCATCTTCTTCCTGCTCACGCTCGTGAACGCGGTGTTCGCGGTCGTGATCTCCATCCTGTTCGTGAACAACCCGGCGGCGGTCATCCCCATCTTCGTGGAGATCCCGCTGGCCATCGCCGTGGGACAGCTCATCTACCGCCGCCAGATCGGCATCCTCGTCCCCTCCATCGTGGCCGTCGTCGTCATGTACCTGTTCATCCCCGTCGGCCAGCTCTACCCGGTGGACCTCGCACCGCTGTCCGAGGCGACGGGGGTGCCGGTGCGGGCCCTCTGGGTCGTGATCCTGTTCGTCTACGCCTTCATCGCCTGCCGGCTTCCCGTTTGGGTCCTGCTCCAGCCGAGGGACTTCATCAACGCCCACCAGCTGTTCATCGCGCTCTTCGTGATCTTCGGCGGGCTGGCGCTCGGCGGGTTCGTCATCGAGGCGCCCTTCTACAACGCCAACCTGCCCGCGGACGCCCCGTTCTGGTTCCCGTTCCTGTTCATCACGATCGCCTGCGGAGCCGTGTCGGGATTCCACAGCCTCGTGGCGAGCGGCACGACCGCGAAGCAGCTCGACAAGGAACCCGACGCCCGCTTCGTCGGGGTCATGGGCACGGTCGGGGAGGGTTCCCTCGCGCTCGGGTCGGTCATGGCCGTCAGCGCCGGCATCGGGGGCGCCGCCGTCTACGCGGAGCGCTACGCCGACTTCGGTGCCGCTTCGGCCGGCGGCCTCGGCTACTTCACAGAGGGCGTCGGCCGCTTCGTGACGAGCTTCGGCATCCCGGCCGAGATCGGCGCCATCTTCGCCGCCGTCGTCGTCGTGTCCTTCGCGGCGACGACGCTCGACACGGGCGTCCGCCTCCAGCGCTACGTCATCCAGGAGATGGCCGAGACGGCGGGCTTCCGCCCCCTCGCGCGGAACATCTGGGCAGCCACCGTCCTCGCGGTCCTCGTCCCCCTCGCCCTCGCGCTCGTGCCCGGCGAGGGCGACGCGGGCTTCACGTTCGGCCGCCTGTGGCGGCTTTTCGGCACGACCAACCAGCTCATGGCGGGGCTCGCCCTCGCGGTGGTCGCAACGTGGGTCGTGAAGCGGCGGCGCAACCCCGCGGCACCGCTCGTGCCGCTCATCTTCCTGCTCACCATGACGACGTGGGCGCTGTTCATCCAGCTCGGGGAGTTCTGGGCTGAGCGGGACTACCTGCTCGTCGTCCTCGACGCGGTGATCTTCTTCCTCGCGCTCTGGCTCATCGTCGAGGCGGCGATGGCCATCAACCAGGCCTTCAAGGACCGGCACGGTGCGCCGGCCGCGGAGTCGGACGTGGAGGCAACGGGTAGGCCTTGACGATGCGCCACCGTGTGCTGCTCGTCCGCGAATGGAACGCCGGGATGCCCGGCGGCTGCTGCGGTGGCGCCTCGGCCGGGATCGGCGCCGAGGGTGGCGCCCGGGAGGCGCCCGCCTCGGTGCGTGCCGAGGTGCACGCGATGGCGGCGGTGTACCTCGCGCTGCGCCGGCGCTGGTCCGGCGACGAGGTCGAGATCACCGTCGCCGACCCCCGCAACATGGTCTGGCTCCTGCCCACGGTGTGGCGCGACGGGCGCCGGCGTGGGCTCTCCCGGCGGCAGGCGTGGCACCAGACCCGCCGGGTGGCGAGGAACGCGGTCGTCGTCGACGGGGAGGTCGTCTTCACCGGCACGCCGCCCCATCCCGCCGAGGCGGTCGCCATCGTCGGAGCCGCCCTCGCGCGCGGGTAGCGACCGCTGTACCCCCCAACCTCGTGGCCGACGCGCATCTCGCCGCGCTGGCCACCGAGCACGGTGCCGGGTGGCCACGTTCGACCGCGACTTCGCCCGTTTCCGCGGCGTGACCTGCCTCACGCCCCCATAGCCGGCGACCGCCCCTTAAGTTCTGAACCGGACAAGCCGAAAGGGATCAGGACTGCGGGTACCGCATAGACAAGGGCTGGTCCAAAGATGGCCACTATCCTCGTTGTTGACGACAGCGCCGTGAGCCGCTTGCGGCTGTCCACGTCTCTGGTCGAGTGCGGGCACCAGGTGCTGGAGGCCACCAACGGCGCTGAAGGGCTCGGTGTCGCGCGGGTGGAGCACCCAGACGTCGTCATCACCGACCTGCTCATGCCCAAGGTGGACGGCTACGCGTTCGTGCGGGAGTTACGCGGTGACCCGGCGACCGCCCAGATCCCCGTGGTCATCTACACCGCCGCATACGCCGAGGATGAGGTGCGCAACGTCGCCGAGGCCTACGGCATCACCGAGGTGCTCACGAAGTCGGCCGAACCGACCGCCGTCTGCGGCACGGTGCGCAGGGCGCTGCGGCGACCCGCTGCCTCCCAGGAGCCGCCGCCGTCCGGAACTGCCTCCGAACGCGAGCACTTGGCGGTGCTCAACGGCAAGCTGCTGGAGAAGGTGCGTGAGCTCGAACTCGCCGACCGGGAGCGCCAGCGCCTCGTGGGACACCTCGCGCAAGCGCAGGAGGAGGAGCGGTGGCGTATCGCCACCGACATCCACGACGACTCCATGCAGGTCATGACGGCGGTGGCGATGCGCCTGGAGATGCTCGGCGAGTCAGTGTCCGACCCGGACCTTCGAGCCCAGCAGGCCAAGCTGGAGCAAGCCGTGCGGCTGGCGATCGCCCGCCTGCGCCAGCTGACGTTCGCGCTGTCGCCGGAGGGCCTGGAGGGCGACGGGCTCGCGGCCACCCTGGAAACGTACCTGGAGCGCTCCTCGTCCGAGGCGGGTTATGCGTTCGTGCTGGAGGACCGCACGGTGAGCCAGCCGGCCCCCGGCCTTCGCGCGCTGCTGTACCGCACCGCGCAGGAGGCGCTCGTCAACGTCGCCAAGCACGCCCGGGCCAGCAAGGTGAAGGTCGTCCTGGACGAGCTCGAAGGCGGGTACCTTGTCCGCGTCGAGGACGACGGGGTCGGGTTCTCCCTGGAGACGGTCGAAGATCTCAGACCCGGCCATCTCGGGCTGACGTCCATGCGCCAGCGCGCCCAGCTCGCCCACGGCTGGTGGCGCATCGACAGCGCGCCCGGCCATGGCACGGTGGTGGAGTCCTGGCTTCCGGCTACCCCGCCGGCCGCCGACCTGGGTGTGTGAGCGTTGGACCGCCTGCGCATCCTCGTGGCCGACTCCGACGCGTCGGTGCGCGACGTGCTCGCCGAGCTGCTCACCCCTCAGCGGGGATTCGAGCTCGTCGCGATGGTCGCCGACGGCTATGAGGCCGTCGACGAGGCTTGCAGGCACCGGCCCGACGTCGCCCTGCTGGCTACGAAGATGCCCGGCGGCGGCCAGCAGACAGCCCGGCGCATCCGCGCGGCCTCGCCGCCCACCCAGGTGGTGGCGTTTTCGACCTACGCCGACCGGGGTGCGGTCGTCGAGATGTTCAGGGCGGGCGCGGTGGGTTATCTCACGAAGGGCACAGCGACCAACCGCGAGATCGTCGAGACGCTCCGCAGATCCGCCGCCGGGGAGGTCGTGCTGCCGCCACCGGTCGCCGCCCATGTGCTCGACGAGTTGCGCGCGAAGCTGGAGCATCGCAACGTCACGAGCAGGGACCGCCAGGAGGTCGGCTCCCGTGTCCGAGCGGCGCTGGCGTCCCGGCGGATGGGACTGGTGTTCCAGCCGATCATCGACGTCCGCAACCGGGCGGTGATCGGTGTCGAAGCCCTGGCACGCTTCCCTCAGGAGCCCCGCCGGGGGCCCGACGTGTGGTTCGACGCCGCCCGATCGGCAGGCCTGCACGTGGAGCTGGAGCTGCTCGCCGTCGATCTCGCCCTCGCCGAGCTCCCCCGCGTGCCCACCCGGGCCCATGTTGCGCTCAACGTCTCCCCCGAGGTCGCCACCAACGGAGCGCTGCAGGCCGCGGTCTTGGCGGCGGCCCCGGCCCGCACGGTGCTGGAGATCACCGAGCACGCCCAGATCGACGACTACGACGCGTTCAACCGCGGCTTGGAGCCGCTGCGGGCGGCGGGCGTCCACCTCGCGGTGGACGACGCGGGCGCGGGCTTCGCGAGCTTGCGGCACATCCTGCTCCTGGCCCCTGACCTCATCAAGCTCGACGTCTCCCTGATCCGCGACATCCATGTGGACCGCGCGCGTCGGGCGATGGCCCGCGCGCTCATCACGTTTGCGAGCGAGACCGGAGCGGAGGTCGTGGCCGAAGGCATCGAGGACCCGGCAGAGCTGGCGGCGCTGCGTGACCTCGGCGTGGTCTACGGTCAGGGCTACCTGCTCGGGCGTCCGGGACCGCTCAGCGTCCTCGAGGGTTCGGCGGCTGACTTGTGAATCGCTGGAGCGGTGAGCGCCGGCGAGCGCCATGGGATGCTAACGCGGAAGCCGGGGACGGCTATGCGAGGCGCTGGACGGAGGCGGCTTCCGTTTTCCGGAGCCACCATCGCTCGAGGTCGGCGGGAGGAAGCGGGCGTGACCACAGGTAGCCCTGCGCGAGCTGGCATCCCAGCCCGCACAACTGTGCCAGCTGCTCCGGGGTCTCGACGCCCTCGGCGACGCTTTCCAGCCCCAGAGTGTGGGCGAGGCCGACGCTCGCCGCCACGATGGCGGCGTCCTCGGCATCGCTTGTCATGCCCGCGATGAATCCGCGGTCGATCTTCAGGCTGTGGAAGGGGAAGCGCCGCAGCTGCAGCAGCGACGCATAACCGGTGCCGAAGTCGTCGACGGCGATGCGCACACCGAGCGCGGACAGCGCCTCCAACCGCTCCGTGGCCGTGCGCGCGTCCGCGACCACACCGCTCTCCGTCACCTCGAGGGTGAGGGCCCCGGGAGGCAGGCCGGTCGCCTCGAGTACGCCGGCGACCCGCTGGGGCGCATCGGCGACGTCGAGCTGGGATGGGCTCAGGTTCACCGACACGTATAAAGTCCCGGCTCCCGGCAGCTCGCGGCGCCAGGCAGCCGCCTGGCGGCACGCCTCCCGCAGCACCCACCAGCCGAGGGGCACGACGAGCCCGGTCTCTTCCGCCAGCGGAATGAACTCTGTCGGGGGCACGAGCCCGTGCTCGGGGTGGTGCCACCGCACGAGCGCCTCCACGCCCACCGGTGTCTCGCGCCCGACGTCCACCTGCGGCTGGTAGTGCACCCGCAGGTCACCGGCGTCGATCGCCTCACGCAGCTCGGCCTCGCGGCGCAGCGTGTCGCCCGCGCGCACGCTCACGGCGGGGTCGACCACTTCCACGCCGCCGCCGCCGCTCTGGCTGGCCCGGCGTGCGGCGGTCACCGCTGCGGCGACGAGCTGGACGGGGTCGGGCGTTGCGGTGCGGCCGAACACCGCGGCGACCGTCGTGGTCACCTCGACCGGCACGCCGTCGGCGACCAGCGATCCGCTCAGCCGCTCGGCCACGAGGTGCGCGAGCCGCACGCCGTGGATCTCGTGCTCGAGATCCGGCAGCACCACTCCGAACATCTCATGGCCGAAGTAGGCCGCGGACGCAAGGATGGTGCGTCGTTGGACGTCCGGGCGTGCGAGCAGCCCGCGGAGGCGGGACGCCAGCTCGGCCAGGATGCGGTCGAGGCCCGCGGGTGACAGGCTCTCCCGCAGGCGGGCGAAGCGGTCGGCGGTCACCGCCAGGACGGCGTACGGCCGCCTCCTCTCGGCGGACAGGGTGGCGGCGCGGGCCACCCGGTCGACGAAGAGGCTCTGGTTGGGCAGCTTCGTGAGGGCGTCGTGGGCGGCAAGCGCACCGATCTCGTGCAGGGCCTCGACCGCGGCGACCGTGCGGCCGGACCGGTCGTGCACCGGCGCTGCCCGTGCGATCACCGGGACGGCCCCGTCGGGGGTATCCACGAGCAGGTCGAAGCTGGCGCCCATCTCGACGATCCCTTCGGTCAAGGTGCGGGGGATCGGCCGCTGCTCCTGGGGGATCTCCTGGCCTGACGAGTCGCGGAAGCGCACCTCCTCGAAGAGGGACCGGCCGACGAGCCGGTCCCGGGTGGTGCCGAGGAGGGTGACGAGCCGGTCGCTCGCGCCGGTGATGACGCCGTGCTCGTCGGTGATGACCATGGCGTCGGGGACCGCTTTGAGCACGGCGTCGAGGCGCCGCCGCTCCCCCTCGGTTGCCTCGAGCTGGCGGTGCAGGTCGTTGCGGGCCGCGCTCAGCGCCTCCCCGCGTCGGAGCAGCTCGCCGTTGGTGTGCACGAGGTCCTCGAAGCTGGAGACGAGCAGGTCGAGGATCTGCTGGCGCTCGGCGGTGACCGCGTAGCGCTGCTCGCCGAGGATGGCCTCCAGGCCCGCGGGGGCGTCTGCCGTGGACCGGCGCTCGCGACGCTGCAGGAGCGTGCGCAAGCGCGCGACGAGCTGGTCGGCGTCGTAGGGCTTGCGCAGGAAGTTGTCCGCGCCCGCCTCGAGACCCCGGACGATCTCGACGGGGTCGGTCAGGGAGGTCAGCAGCACGACCGGCAGCTGCGGGTCCGTTGCCTTGATCTGCCGGCACAGTTCGTACCCGTCCATCCGGGGCATGACGACGTCGCTGACGACGAGGTCGTATGGCCGGGAGTCCAGGCGCTGCAGCGCCTCACGCCCGTCTGCCGCGAGGTCCAGCGCGAAGCCGGCCGCGGACACGACCGTGCGCAACCGCTCCGCCTGCGCGGGGCTGTCCTCCACCCCCAGGATCCGGTGACTCATCGCTGCTCCTTCTGTCGTTGCTCGCGCTGGCACGCTGGTGCCAGCCACGCGGCGAGGTCCTCCACCGGGCCCACCACGTCGGCCAGGCCCGCGTCGGCGACCGCGCGGGGCATGCCGAACACCGTCGACGTCCCCTCGTCCTGCGCGAGCACCAGCCCGCCCCGGCCGCGCAGGGCCCGGGCGCCCTCCAGCCCGTCGCTGCCCATGCCGGTGAGGACGACCCCTGCCGCCGAGGACCCGTACGACGCCGCCAGCGACTCGAGCAGGACCGACCCGGAGGGCCGGAAGCCCCGGAAGGCGCTGCCGCCGTCGAGGAGCACCCGCCGCCCGTCGACGCGCAGATGCGCTCCGTCGGGCGCCACGTACACCGTCGCCGCGTCGAGGTCCTCGCCGTCCACGGCGACCTTCACCGCCATGAGGGAGGCGGCGTTCAGCCAACGCACGAGGCCGTGCACGAAGCCCTCGGCGATGTGCTGGACGACGAGGACGGGAATGCTGAGATCGTCCGGCAGGGCGGCGATGAACCGGTAGAGCGCGGCGGGCCCGCCCGTGGAGGCCGCCACGCCCACGACACGCAGCGGGCGTCCCCGCGGTGGTCGCGGCGGCATCGGCGGCTCGGCGAGCTGGCCCGGCCGGCGGCGCACGACCCTGACGTCGGCCAGCGCCTTCACCAGCGACACGAGGCGGTCGGCCTCACGGCGGAAGGCCGGGGTGCCGGGCGCGGGCGGCTTGGGCTGGACCGTCAGGGCGCCGAGCTGGGTGGCCTGCAGGCTCGTGGCCACATCGCCCGGGTTCCGGTTGGCGGTGACGATCACGATCGGCGTGGGCCTCTCGGCCATGATCCGCTTGGTCGCCTCGAAGCCGTCGAGGACCGGCATCTCGATGTCCATCACCACCACGGAGGGGCGCAGGGTCCGAACGGCCTCGAGTGCGTCCGCGCCGGTCGCGGCCTCGCCGACGATCTCGATGCCGGGATCGGCCCCGAGGATCGCGACGAGGAGGGTGCGGGCGGTCGTCGAGTCGTCGACGACGATGGCGCGGACGGGCTCACGGCTCACAGCAGGCGCTCCACCGTGGCGACCAGCAGATCGGCCGCGAACTCCGCCTTGACGATGTAGGCGTCGGCGCCTGCCTCGACCCCGCGGCGGCGGTCCTCCTCGCTGCCGAGCGAGGTGACGAGCACCACCGGGATGCCCGCCAGCTGCTCGGACCGGCGGATGGCCTGGCAGAGCTCGATGCCGTCCATGCGCGGCATGTTGACGTCGCTGACGACCACGTCCGCACCGTGGCGCTCCAGCAGCGCCCAGGCTTCCGCGCCGTCCTCGGCGGTCACCACCTCGTAGCCGGCGGACTCCAGGATGTGCTGCTGGAGGACCCGGGTGGTCACGGTGTCCTCCGCGATGAGCACCCGCCGACGTCCTTCGACCTCGGGGGCGCGGCCCGCGGCCTGGGCGAGCGGCGGGGTCATGCCCTCCCGGAGGCATGCGGCGGGGTTGAGCACGAGGGCGACACCCCCCTCGGCGAGGACGGTGACCCCGAGCAGCTCCGGGATGCCGGCGAGCCTTGCGGGCACCGGCCTGACGACGGCCTCGCGCTCGTCGAGGAGCGCGTCGGCGGCGAGAGCGGCTGCGCTCGGTCCCGCCTCGACCAGCGCGAGGGGCAGTCGGTGACCGCTGCGGACAGTCTCTCCGAACAGGCCCGGGAGCGACCGCACCGGCCAGATCCGGTCACCGGCCGACACGACCGCGCGCCCGCTGACCGATTGCATCTCGTCGGGGCTCACGGTGACGAGGCACTCGACCGCGGCCGTCGGCAGGGCGACCGTCTCGCCGGCGACCTCCAGCAGCAGCACGCGCATGAGCGCGAGGTTCACCGGCGACGTCAGCGTGACGGTGGTGCCCTCGCCGGGTGTGCTGTCCATTCTGACGGCGCCCCCCACCGCTTCGATCCGTGCCCGGACCGCGTCGAGCCCGACTCCACGCCCGGACACGTCGCTGACGGTCGCCCTGGTGCTCACGCCTGGAGCGAACGCCAAGGCCAGCTCGTCCGTGCCGGGCTCGGCACCCCGGCGGTCTTCGGCCGCCCGTCGCAGCCCGGCGCGGTCCACGCCCCGCCCGTCGTCGCGCACGACGACCTCCAGCCTGCCCTGTCGCAGGCTTGCCTCGATCGTCACCGTCCCGGTCTCCGGCTTCCCGGCGGTGCGGCGCTGACCGAGGGGTTCGATGCCGTGGTCGACGGCGTTGCGCACGAGGTGCAGCAGCGGTTCGCGCAGCATGGCCGCGACCGACCGGTCGACTTCGACGTCGGCCCCCTCCACCACCAGGCGCGCCTTCTTGCCCCCGGCATGCGCGAGGTCGCGCACCGTGCGGTCCAGGCCCGAGCAGGCGTCGGCGAAGGGTTGGAGGGTGAGACGCTCGACGCCCGCGGTGATGGCGGCGCTGACACGGGCGACGTCGCGGGCCAGCCCCGCGGCGGTGCGCCCGAGCGGTGCGCCTGCCGCCACGCGCCCGGAGGCCGTCGTATCGTGCCGCTCGCCGTCGGTGGCCAGGGCCCGGGCGAGGACATCGGCTCGGCTCGCCGCGGCGACCAGCTCGCCCGCCTGCCCGACGAGGGCGTCCACGGCGCTGGCTGCCACCCGCACCGTCCGCGGCGCGGTTCGCGGTGGTTGCTGTTCCGCGGGAACCGATGGCGGCGCGTCGTTGTGCGCGATCGGCTCGCGCACGCCGGAGTCCCCGCCGAGCTGCGTGGCGACGGCGGCCAGCGCGTCGACCTCCACGAGGAACGAGGGGACCATGTCCGGGCGGACCGCCTCGGGCTTGTCGCGCAGGCGGGCAAGGCCCCCCTCGAGCCGCCTGGCGGCGCCGACGGCGTCGTCCACGCCGGCCGACAGCGCCGCCCCCTTCACGCTGTGGGCTGTCCGGAACAATTCGGTCACCAGGTCGGCGGCGTCGGCGGCCGCGACCTCCTCCTCCAGGCGCATGAGCCCGGCGTTGAGCACCCCGACCGCCTCCTCGAGCTCGGCGTGGAACAGCCGGCGAAGGCGCTGCTGCAAGTCGTCGTCAGCGGCCAACGGAGTCCGCTCCCACGAGCGCCTTGAGGCGGTCGGCGATGCCGTCCAGCGCTCGGGCGGCCTGCTCCATCTGGCGCGCCGACGCCACGTTCTGCTCCATCACCTGGTCGATGTTGCGCATCCCCTCGTCGATCTGGCTGGTGGCCACCGCCTGCTGGCTCGAGGAAGCGGCGATCTGCTCGGCGGCGAGCGTGGCGGCGCGGACGGTCTCGGCGAGCTCGGCGATGGTCTGGCCGGCCTCCTCGACGCGCCGCACGCCCTCGGCCACGCTCTTCATGCCATCTTCGGTGGCCATCACCGCCGTGGTGGCGCCCTGCTGGATCTCACCGAGCAACGCCCCGACGCGGGCGGTGGCCTGCCGGCCCTCGTCGGCCAGGGCCCGCACCTCGCCGGCGACGACGCCGAAGCCGCGGCCCTGCTCGCCCGCGCGGGCCGCCTCGATGGAGGCGTTGAGCGCCAGCAGGTGCGTGCGCTCGGCGATGTCGTCGACCGCGTCGACGATGTCGGAGATCGCCTTCGTGTGTTCGGTCAGCCCGAGCACCGTGCACGCGATCGAGTCCACCTGGGCGCGGATCTCCTCCATCCCCCTCGCTGTGGCGTCAACCGACCGGGTGCCGGCTTCGGCGACCTCAGCCGAGCGCTGCGCCCTGGCCGCCACCGACCGCGCCCGCTCGGCGCTCTGGTCGGCGGTCTGCGTCAGCTCCTCCACCGTCGTGACCGTCTCCTGGACCGCGGCGGCCTGCTCGGCGGCCCCGGTCACCTGCTGCGACGTGCCGGCGAGGATCTCCGTGGCGGCGGCGTCGATGTCGAGCGCGACGGATTGCAGCCGCTTGTTCGTGCCCCGCGTGACCCAGCCGCCGACGGCGACGGCGATCGCGAGCGCGGCCATCCCCAGGCCGACGACCAGCGCGATCGCCAGGCGCGAACGGGAAGCCGCGGTGGCCTGCGCCTCGTCGATGAGCCGGTTCTGCCAGCTGATCACCTGGTGCAGCGCGTTCGCCAGGGCGTCCCGCGTCGGGAACAGCCGCTGTGCGGCGAGGGCTGCGACCTCTGCGGGTGCCAGCCCCTCCGCGCTTTCCAGCGCACTCGCCACCGCCGCGTCCCAGTCCGTCTTGGCCTCGCGGACGTCGGCCATCAGCTGCCGGCCGGTCTGGGTGCGCGCGCGCGCCTCCATGTCCTCGAGAACCTGCTCGAACCGGGCGTCATGGCCCGCCAGCCGGTCGAGATGGGCCCGATCGCCGGTGAGCAGGTAGGCGCGGTTGTCGGCGGCCTTCTGCGCGGCGACGTAGTCGAGCTGGTACGCGCCGATGACCTGCGGGACCTCGCGGCGGAGGACGGCGTCGTAGGTGGCCCTGAGCTGCAGGACGGCGGTGAGCGCGACGACGATGAGCGCGAGCAGCACGACCATGGTCGCCAGGTGACCCAGGAGGATCTGGCGGCCAATGGTCGCGCCCTGTGCGGTAGGGGAAGTCACGGCGTTCCTTGTCGTCAGGGCAGGGGTTCGCTGGCCAGCCGCGGGTCGGCCAGGACCGCATCCACGTCGAGTACGAGAGCACCGTCGGCGGTGATGCCCGCCAGCAGAGGGTCGTCGGGAGCCGGTCGTATACCCCCGAAGGTGATGAGCACTCCGTCGACGCGGTCGGTCAGGACGCCTACCGGTGCGACGGGGTGGTCGAGGACGACAGCGAAACGCTCGCCGGAGGGAGGTGCGTCGCCGCCCACCCCCAGCAGGATCGACGGGTCGGCGAGGACCACGACCGCGCCGCGCGCGGCGCGCAGCCCCACCAGCGCCTGCCCACTCGTCGGAAGACGGGCGGTGGCGCCGGGGGTGAGGATTTCCCGCACCCGATCGGCCGGCGCGGCGAGGCGGGCGTCGCCCACGGAGAAGACGAGCAGCTCGACGGCCTTCGCGCGGGTGTGGGGGGTGGGTTCGGCAAGCCGGCGGGCGCGAATCTTGAGCGCCTCCATCACCGCCTCAGGTGGCGGTTCAGGTGGCGGTTCAGCCGCCATAGAACCGTCCTCTCCGCAGGAGGTGCGTCACCGGGGTCCCGCCAGGGCGCGCCGGGCGTGGTGCAGGAGGGCCGCAGCGCCGCTGAGCCCCGGATGGAGGAAAAGGGCCGCGCGCGCCGCCGCGACCGCGTCGGCTGGGCGGCCGGCCTCGAGGTGGACCGCGGCGGTGACATACCACCCCAGGGCGTCGAGCGGGTCGTGCCCGTTCGCTCTTTCGGCGCCGGCCGGCGCTTCCTCGCCGCGCGCGCCCTCCTCCACTGACGGGATGCGAGCTGGAGATCGCGGTGGATGCGGCACGGGCATCGGGGCCCGCGCCCCCTCGGGGATCGCCCTGCGCGGGAGGGCAGTGGAGCGGTTGGCCCCCGCCTGCGCGACGGGTGGTCCGGCGGGGGCGTCGGCGGCCCGCCGGTAGGCGACGCCATGAGGGGTCGCGACACGGTCCAGACCGGGCACCGTCAGCAGGGGGTCCGACGCCCCGGTAAACAGCCAGCCGCCGGGGCGCAGCGCAGCATGCAGCACCGCGGCCGCGCGCTGCACGGCCTCCGCGGTGAAGTAGATCAGCATGTTGCGGCACAGCACGATCTCGAACCGGCCAGGGGGACCCGCAAGGAGGTTCATCACGCGGAACCGGACCTGGCCGCGGATGGATTCGCTGACCCGGTAGCGGGGACCGTCAGCCACGAACAAGCGGCGGCGATCCTCGTCGACCCCCCGCAGCGACCAGCGCCCGTACACCGCTCTTTCCGCTTTGGCGAGCGCCCGCGGCGACACGTCCGTGCCAAGGATCCGTACCTGGTCGCCGAGTTCGACTTCGCTTGCGGCCATGGCGACGGTGTAGGCCTCTTCCCCGCTGGCGCAGCCGACGCACCACACCCCGATCCCCCCGGCCGGCCGCCCCTGAGCGACCGCCGGCAGCGCAACCTCCTGCAGGAGCGCAACCGCGGACGCCTCCCGGAAGAAGTGCGTCTCGGGGACAGTGAGCGCATCCATGAGCTCGTCGAAGGCCGTCTCGTCCTGCTCGAGCACGGCCTGGTAGGCGGCGTCGGCTACCTGGCCCCTCCGCGCGGCGGACTCTTCCAGGGCCTCGGTCATTCGCGGCAGCTGGACGCCGGCAAACGCGAGCCCCGACCGCTCCTCCACGTAGCCGACGAGCGCTGCCCGGCCTTTCATTGCGCCTTGCTCAAGGGACGTCCCGACTCGGCCAGCGCGGCGTCGAGCGCCAGCCCCTCGTCGGCCCACAGGAACGCTCCCAAGTCGTGCACGAGGAGCAGGTCGTTGGCGAGCCGGGCCACCCCGGCGGCGTAGTCGACCTCCGGCAACGCCGCGGAGTCGATGTCCTCCGCCGGCACGGTCTCCAGGCCGACGGCGCGGTCGACGTGGAGTGCGAGCTTCCGGCCGGCGACCTTCACGACGACAAGGTGTTCGTTCAGCACCGGAGGAGAGGACGGCCGGCCAAAGCGCGCACGGAGATCGAGTACGGGCACGACCTTGCCCCGGAAGTCGATGACCCCCTCCACCACGGGGGGGGCTTTCGGCAACGGACTGACCCACACGATCGGCAGGACCTCAATGACTGCCTCGGCGACAAGCGCCACTCGCCGGCCAATGACCTCCAGGATCACAAGAGGCACGAGCCCTTCGCTGCCGTGAGTGTCGAGGGAACCGGGATGGGGGATCACCAAATCAGGATAATACGTCTAAAGGGCATTGTCCGCCAGCGCACTTCTGGTCGAGCCTCGTGCCGTACGGCCTGCGTGACGGCGACGTCTGCTGCCCAGAGGTGGCTCCTGTCTTCCCGCTCAGGTAGCGCGACAGCGACCTGCGGGCGTGCCCCGCGCAGCGTTACATCCACGTGGTTCTGGCGCGCGAAGCGACGCGGGACAGGCCGAACTGCAAGGGGGATCTCCTTGGCGATGTGAAACGGGTTGCAGCGAGGCGGTGCCGCGATTCGGTGTGGGGGCTGCCAGGCGATCCGTGGGGGCTGTTGCATCGCCAGCCCGGCAACCTGTTCCCCGACGAGCTCCTCGCTAACCTCTGTAGCCCCCGATGAGCTGTGGCAGGGTGCCGCCTCCGCAGCGCGGACACATTACCTTCAGAAGGCGCCGACACGCCCCCCTATGGGCTTTTGTGCCAGGCCAAAGTGCGGTCGAGTGTCGCGCTGCCGTTCAGAGCATGCCCTCACGCATGGCGCGGAGCTCGCGCTTCAGGTCCGCGATCTCGTCGCGGAGGCGGGCGGCGTACTCGAACCGCAGGTCGGCGGAGGCGTCGTGCATCTCGTCGGTGAGCGACTGGATGAGCTTGGCGAGATCCTCCTGCGGCAGCTCGCTGACGTCGGGCGTGTCCGCGCCGCCGCGCCGGCGACGGCGCTTGAGGTCGGGAACCGCGGCCTTGTAGGGCATGCCCGCCTCGGCGGCCCGGGCCATCTGGATGATGTCGCCGACCTTCTTGCGGATCGTCTGGGGGTCGATGCCGTTGGCGGCGTTGAAGTCCATCTGGAGCTTGCGGCGGCGGTTCGTCTCGTCGATCGCGCGGCGCATCGACTCGGTGACGTCGTCGGCGTACATGATGACCTGTCCGGCGACGTTGCGGGCGGCGCGGCCGATGGTCTGGATGAGCGACGTCTCGCTGCGCAGGAACCCCTCCTTGTCCGCGTCGAGGATCGCCACGAGCGACACCTCCGGCAGGTCGAGGCCCTCGCGCAGGAGGTTGATGCCGACGAGCGCGTCGAACTCGCCGAGGCGCAGCTCGCGGAGGATCTCGATGCGCTGCACGGTGTCGATCTCCGAGTGGAGGTAGCGCACCCGGACACCCGACTCGAGGAGGTAGTCGGTGAGGTCCTCGGCCATCTTCTTCGTGAGCGTCGTGACGAGCACCCGCTGGTCGACCTCCGCGCGCCCGCGGATCTCGGCGATGAGGTCGTCGATCTGGCCCTTCGTGGGGCGCACGACCACCTCCGGGTCGACGAGACCCGTCGGGCGGATGACCTGCTCGACGACGGTCGTCGCGACGCGCCGTTCGAACGGGCCGGGGGTCGCGGAGACGTGGAGCGTCCGGGGGACGCGCGCGCGGAACTCCTCGAAGCGCAGCGGCCGGTTGTCGAGCGCGCTCGGCAGCCGGAAGCCGTGCTCGACGAGCGTCTCCTTGCGTGAGCGGTCGCCTTCGTACATGCCACCGATCTGGGGGATCGTCACATGCGACTCGTCGACGATGAGCAGGAAGTCGTCGGGGAAGTAGTCGAGGAGGGTGTGCGGCGCCTCACCGCGCGCCCGCCCGTCGATGTGGCGCGAGTAGTTCTCGATACCCGAGCAGAACCCGATCTCCCGCATCATCTCGAGGTCGTAGTTCGTGCGCATGCGCAGCCGCTGAGCCTCGAGCAGCTTGTTCGCCCGCTCGAGCTCCGCGAGCCGCTCCCGCAGCTCCTCCTCGATGGTCGTGATGGCCCGCTGCATCCGCTCGGGGCTCGCGACGTAGTGGGAGTTCGGGAAGATCCACGCCTCGGGCACCTGGCTGACGATCTCGCCGGTCAGGGGGTCGAGCCGGGTGATGCGGTCGACGGTGTCGCCGAAGAACTCCACGCGGTAGGCGAGCTCGGAGTCGGCCGGCTGCACCTCGAGCGTGTCGCCGCGCACCCGGAACTTGCCCCGCACGAAGTTGAGCTCGTTACGTTCGTAGAGGAGGTCGACGAGCTTGCGCAGGACGCCGTCGAAGTCGCTGTCCTCCCCCTCGACGAGTCGCAGGACGTGCTTGCCGTACTCCTGGGGCGAGCCGAGGCCGTAGATGCACGACACGCTCGCGACGATGAGCACGTCGGAGCGCGTGAGCAGCGCCATGGTCGCGCGGTGGCGCAACCGCTCCACCTCGTCGTTGATGGAGCTGTCCTTCTCGATGTAGGTGTCGGTCGAGGGGATGTACGCCTCGGGCTGGTAGTAGTCGTAGTAGCTGACGAAGTACTCGACGGCGTTTCGGGGGAAGAACTCCCGGAACTCCCCGGCGAGCTGGGCCGCGAGCGTCTTGTTCGGGGCGATCACGAGGGTCGGCTTCTGGACGGCCTCGACGATCTTGCTCGCCGTGAACGTCTTGCCGGACCCGGTGACGCCCAGCAGGACGATGTCGGTCTCGCCGCGGGCGACCGCCTCTGCGACGCCCTCGACGGCCCGGGGCTGGTCGCCGGCGGGCGCGAACTCGCTCACGACGTCGAAGGGGCGGGCGCCCGTGCGGGCGGGTGCGGCGGCCATCCACCCATGATAGGGACGTCCGAGGCCAGCTCGGCCGCATCAGTCGTTCGGGACGCCCTTGCTCTCCGCGACCGCCTTCTCCCGCGCCTTGCCCGCCAGGTCGGCGGCGACCTCGTCGGCGCGCGCGTGGAGCTCGTCGAGGGTGCCGTCGTTCCAGATGACGTGCGTGGCGACGCTGAGCTTGGCCTCGAGGGGCGCCTGGGAGGCCAGCCGTGCCCGGGCCTCCCCCTCGCTCAGGCCCCGATGCTCGACGAGTCGCTGGATCTGGGTCTCCGGGTCGCAGGCGACCACGACGACGGCCTCGGACCCGCGCTCCATGCCGGTCTCGACGAGCAGCGGCACGTCGAGGACCACGACGCCGTCGTAGGCGGTCAGGACCTCGAGCGCGTCGGCGATGCGCGCGATGACGGGGGGGTGGGTCAGCTCGTTCAGGACGGCACGCTTCGACGGGTCGTGGAAGACGATGTCGCCGAGCGCCGCCCGGTCGATGAACCCCTCGTCGTCGAGGATGTCGGAGCCGAAGTGGTCGACGACCTTGCGGTAGGCCTCCTCGCCGGGCAGCAGAATCTCGCGCGCGATCGCGTCGGCGTCGACGAGCTCGGCGCCCGCCATCACGAACCGCTCGCTGACCTCGGTCTTGCCGGAGGCGATGCCGCCGGTCAACCCGACGAGGAACACGGCCCTAGCCCGGCTCGCCAGCCCCCGGCCGAGCGTCGGGCTCTGGCTCCGCCGGCTGGTCGGCACCTGCCTGCTCGGGCGACCCCGCCTGCGCGTCCTCGGCGGTCGCGTCCTCGGCGGTCGCGTCCTCGGCGGTCCCGTCCTCGGCTGTCGCGCCCTCGGCAGCGGGCTCGCCCTCGGCAGCGGGCTCGCCCTCGTCAGTCCCCGCGTCGCCGGTGGGGGCTCCCTCGACGTCACCACGGAGGTCCGCGACGACGTCCTCGAGCGTCAGCCCGGAGGCCGAGGACTGTTCGGCTTCGGCGTCGGAGCGCTGCTGCAGCGCCGCGGAGAGCGCCGCACCGACGGCGCCGCTCGGCGCGTCGCCGGAGGCGGGCTCCGCAGCGGCGGCGTAGGACGGCTCCTGCTCGATCTCGGGCTCCGTCCCGAAGCCGGCCTTCACCGCCTGCTTGAGCGACAGGGAGATGCGCCGGCGCGCGTCGTCGATGTCGATGATCTTCACGGTCACCGGGTCGTTGACCTTGGCGACCTGCTCGGGCAGCTCGACGTGCGCCTCGGCGAGCTCGGAGATGTGCACGAGCCCCTCGATGCCCTCCTCGACCTTGACGAACGCCCCGAACGGCACGAGCTTCGTGACCCGCCCCTCGATGAACTCCCCGACGTAGTGCTGGCGGGCGAACTGCCGCCAGGGGTCCTCCTGGGTGGCCTTGAGGCTGAGCGAGACCCGCTCCCGCGACAGGTCGACGTCAAGGACCTCGACCTCGACCTCCTGGCCGACCTCGACGACCTCGCCGGGGTGGTCGATGTGCTTCCAGGACAGCTCGGAGACGTGCACGAGGCCGTCGACGCCGCCGAGGTCCACGAACGCGCCGAAGTTCACGATCGACGACACGGTGCCCTTGCGCACCTCGCCCTTCTGCAACGTCTCGAGGAACTCCTTGCGGAACTCGCTCTGCGTCTCCTCGAGGAACTTGCGGCGGGACAGGACGACGTTGTTGCGGTTCTTGTCGAGCTCGATGACCTTGCACTCGAGCTCGCGGCCGACGAAGGGGTGGAGGTCGCGGACCCTGCGCATCTCCACGAGCGAGGCGGGCAGGAAGCCCCGCAGCCCGATGTCGAGGATGAGGCCGCCCTTCACAACCTCGATGACGGTGCCGGTGACCGTCGAGTCGTTCTGGTAGATCTCCTCGATCTTGCCCCAGGCCCGCTCGTACTGGGCGCGCTTCTTCGACAGGATGAGGCGGCCGTCCTTGTCCTCCTTCTGAAGGACGAGCGCCTCGATGACGTCCCCGACGGCGACGACCTCGTGGGGGTCGATGTCGTGCTTGATCGACAGCTCACGCGAGGGGATGACGCCCTCGGACTTGTAGCCGATGTCGAGCAGGCACTCCTCGGGGTCGACCTTGACGATGACCCCCTCGACGATGCTGCCGTCGTCGAACTCCTTGATCGTGGCCTCGAGGGCTTTCTCGAACTCCTCACGGGAACCGAACTCCTCGAGGATGATCTGCTCACCGCGCTCCCGTTCTGCTCGTGGGGCGGTGGCGAGGGAGGTACTGGTGGACGCTTGGGCGGCAGCGTCCGGGGAAGTCGTGTCGTCGGTGGTCATGTCGGTTGCTGGTCTCCTGGAATGACGAGGCGGTGGTGGGCGCCGTCCGGGGTGCAAAGAAAAGCACCCGGCCACGGGACGGGCGTCCTACGAAGTGTCGCCCTTGCCGTGCAGGGTGTCAACGTGCACCTCGGGCGGCCGCCGCCTTCCCCTGGGTGGCGTCGACGCTCACGCGCGACCTGTTGGCGATCGGGGGCCTGACGGCCGCAACCACCCTCCCGTGGCTGCTGTTCAGCCTGCACGCCGGCTCTCAGTGCTTCTCGGCTTCGGCCCACGAGGGGCCGAGGGCGGTGTCCACCTCGAGGGGGACGGCGAGGTCGGCCACACCGCCCATCGCGTCGACGAGCAGCTCGCGCAGCTCCTCCTCCTCGCCGGGGGCGGTCTCGCAGACGAGCTCGTCGTGGACCTGCAGGAGCAGCTGCGACCCCATGCCGCGCGCGGCCATGCGCTCGTGGACGACGACCATCGCCTTCTTGATGATGTCCGCCGCGGTGCCCTGGATCGGCGCGTTCAGGGCCATGCGCTCGGCCATATCGCGGCGTTGGCGGTTGTCGCTCATGAGGTCGGGCAGGTAGCGGCGACGCCCGAAGAGCGTCGAGGTCCACCCGTCCTTGCGCGCCTGGTCGACGCCTCCGTAGAGGTAGTCCCGCACGCCGGGGAAGCGCGCGAAGTACGCCTCCATGAGCTCGCGGGCCTCGTCGGGGGGGATCCGCAGCTGCTGGGACAGCCCGTACGCCGACAGGCCGTAGGCCAGCCCGTACGTCATGCCCTTGATGCGGCTGCGCAGCGTGTTGTCGACGGCGTCGATCGGCAGCTCCCACACCATGGCAGCCGTCGTCGCATGGATGTCCTCGTTGCTCGTGAACGCCGCGACGAGGCCCTCGTCACCCGACAGGTGGGCCATGACCCGCAGCTCGATCTGGGAGTAGTCGGCGACGAGCAGCGCGGTGTGTCCCTCCCCCGGCACGAACGCGCGGCGGATCTCGCGGCCCGTGGCCGAGCGGATAGGGATGTTCTGGATGTTCGGGTGCTGCGAGCTCAGCCGTCCGGTCACCGCCACGGTCTGGCGGAACTCCGCGTGGATGCGCCCGGTGGCGGGGTCGACGAGCGGCGGGAGCGCGTCGACGTAGGTGCCCTTGAGCTTGCTCACCTCCCGGTACTCGAGCAGGGGGGCGACGATCGGGTGGGTGTCGACGATCGCGGTGAGGGCCGCGGCGTCCGTGGAGTAGCCGGTCTTGATGCGCTTCGTCTTCGGCAGGCCGAGGCGGTCGAAAAGGATCGCCTGCAGCTGCTTAGGCGAGTCGAGGTTGAACTCCTCGTCGGCCCAGCCGTAGATCTCCTCACGGAGGTGGCGCATCCGGTCGCCGAGGGCCTCGCCGATCTCGGTCAGCACCTCGAGGTCCACGGCGATGCCGCAGCGCTCCATCGCGACGAGCACCGGCACGAGCGGCAGCTCGAGCCCCGACAGGAGGTCGGCCTGGTCCCGTGCCGCCAGCTCGTCGTCGAGCGCCCCGGCGACGTCGAGCAGCGCCTGTGCGCGCAGGCAGCGCTCCTGCCAGTCCTCGCCGACTGCCATCGCGAGCTGCCCGCCCCCGTCCTCCGACGAGGCGCCGACCGTGAGCTGCTTGTTGAGGTACTGCAGCGCGAGCGCCTCGAGGTCGTAGTCGCGCTGCTGCGGCTGGACGAGATAGGCGGCGAGCTCCGTGTCGAGGCGCACGCCGTCGACGGCCCAGCCCCGCGACCCGGCCGCGTGGCACAGGGCCTTGAGGTCGTGCACGAGCAGCGGCCGCCCAGGATCGGCGAGAAGCCCGCCGAGCGCATCGAGGTCCTCGCGCGCGAGCGGGGCAAGCGTCGCGGTGGCCGGCCGCGCACCCGCAGCCGCGAGCGCCACGCCCTCCAAGCGCACCGACGGCGGGCGCCCCTGGGAGAAGGGCAGCACCGCCACCGGGCGCCCTGCGGGTAGCGCGTCGATCCAGCGGGCGAGCTGCCCGGCGCCGAGCTGCTGCGGGTCGGCAGTGAACGCCTCGGCCTCGGCGGCCTGCTCGCCGGTGTCGAGCGCCTCGGCCAGCCGTTCCCACAGCGCCCGGAACTCAAGGGTCGCGAAGAGGCGCCGGACCGCGTCGGGGTCGGCGTCACCGCGCCGCAGCGCCTCCACCGGCAACGGCACCACGATGTCCCGCCGCAGCCGGGCGACCGCGTAGCCGTCGAAGACCGCCTGACGGTGCTCGGCGAGCATGGCGGGAAGCTTCTTGCCCGGGACCCTTTCGAGGTTGGCGAAGATGCCCTCGAGGTCACCGTGCTCGGCGAGCAGCTTGGCGGCGGTCTTCTCCCCCACCCCGGGCACCCCCGGGATGTTGTCGCTCGGGTCGCCGCGCAGGGCGGCGAGATGCGCGTAGCGGTCCGGGCCGACACCGTACTTCGCCTCGATCGCCGCGGCGTCCATCACCACGGTGTCGCTGATCCCCCTCCGGGTGTAGAGCACCGACGTGTGCGCGTCGACGAGCTGGAACACGTCGCGGTCGCCGGTGACGACGAGGGTGTCCATGCCGGCGTTCCGGGCGAGCGTCGCGTACGTCGCGATGAGGTCGTCGGCCTCCACGCCCTCCATGGCCACCTGGGGGACGGCGAGGGCGTCGAGCACCTCGCTGATGAGCGGCAGCTGGGAGCGGAAGGCATCGGGTGTCTCCCGCCGGGTGCCCTTGTAGTCGGGCATCAGCGCGAGCCGCTCGACCGGCCGGCCCTTGTCGAACATCACCGCGATGCCGTCGGGGCGGTGCTCGGTGAGCAGCTTGATGAGCATGCTGGTGAACCCGTAGACCGCGTTGGTCTGCTGGCCCGTCGTCGTGCGCAGCTCCTCCGGAAGGGCGAAGAACGCCCGGTAGGCGAGGCTGTGTCCGTCGAGCAACGCGAGAACCGGGCGTTCGGGCATGGGGCGATGATAGTGGCGGCCGCGGCCCGGACGCCTGCCTGCAACTACCACATTCGTAGGTTACGATTCGCCGCACCAGCAGCGTCACCCCCGCACCCGCGAAGGAGACCACGATGTTGAGGACGAGATGGCTGCGCCTTCTGGCGATCACCGCCGTACCCGCACTCTTGCTCACCGCATGCCCCGCCCAGGAGGAGGAACCCGCGCCCACCGACGAGCCCGAGGACACCGAGACCCCCGAGGAGGACGACGTCACCCGCGGCGACGGTGTGCTGCGGCTCGGCTACGTCCTGCCGGAGTCCGGCGACCTCGCCTTCCTCGGGCCCCCGATGATCCGCGGTGTCGAGTACGCCGTCCAGCAGATCAACGACGCCGGCGGTGTCCTCGGCGCCGACATCGAGCTCGAGGGCGCCGACGAGGCCGGCGACACGACCGTCGCCTCCGAGTCCGCCGACCGCCTGCTGCAGGCGGGCGTCGACGCCATCATCGGCGCGGCTGCCAGCGGGATGTCGCTTGCCATCATCGACCAGGTGACCGGCGCCGGCGTCGTGCAGTGCTCCGGCTCGAACACCGGCCCGGTGTTCACCGACTACGACGACGGCGGCTACTACTTCCGTACCGCGCCGACCGACGCGCTCCAGGGGCCGATCCTCGCGGAGACGATCGTCGCCGACGGCCACCAGCGCATCGCCCTCGTCGCCCGCTCCGACCCCTACGGTGAGGGCCTGCTCGAGGCCACGAGCGAGGCGCTCGAGGAAGCGGGAGCCGAGGTCGTCGAGGAGGTGCTCTACAACCCCGACACCGAGACCTTCGACGCCGAGGTCGAGCAGCTCACCGCCGCTGACCCCGACGCGGTCGTGGTGATCTCCTTCGAGGAGGGCGCCACCCTGCTCGCGGCCATGGTCGAAGCAGGTCTCGGGCCGGCCGACATCGGCGTCTACGGCGCCGACGGCCTCGCCTCTGAGACCCTGAACGAGACCGTCCAGGCCGGCAACCCGAACGTGCTCGACGGCATGACGGGCACCCGGCCCGCCCCGGGCCTCGACGAGGACTTCGAGTCGGCGTTCCGGGAGTTCGCCCCGGACGTTGAGGACATGACCTTCGCCCCGCAGGTCTTCGACTGCGTCACGATCATCGCGCTCGCCGCGATCGCGGCCGACAGCGACGACCCGACCGTGTTCGTCGACGAGATGATCAACGTCACCCGCGACGGGCAGGAGTGCACGACCTTCACCGACTGCGTCGAGCTCCTCGAGCAGGGTGAGGACATCGACTACCAGGGGCCGAGCGGCGCGACGACGTTCACCGACGCCGGCGAGCCTGAGTTCGGCACCTACGACGTCTGGGGCTTCCGCGACGGCGCGTTCACCGTGCTGGAGAGCGGTATCGAGTCACGGCTCGAGTAGCCCGTCCCGCGTCACGAGGGGGCCCGGTTCGCCGGGCCTCCTCGCTGTGCGCCTACCTCGCCCTCGCGAGGGTCCCGAGGTACAGCTCGATCACCTTCGGGTCGGCGAGCAGCGCACGGCCGGTGCCGGTGTAGGCGTTGCGCCCCTGGTCCAGGACGTAGCCCCGATGGCAGATCTGCAGGCACCGGCGCGCGTTCTGCTCCACCATGACGATGGAGATGCCGGCCTCGTTGATCTGGCGGATCCTGCGGAACACCTCGTCCTGGATGGCCGGGGAGAGGCCCGCGGAGGGCTCGTCGAGGAGCAGGACCGCAGGCTCCATCATGAGCGCCCGGCCCATCGCGACCATCTGGCGCTCACCCCCGGACAGCGAGCCGGCGCGCTGCCTGCGACGGTCGGCGAGGAGCGGGAACAGCTCCGACACGAACGCGAAGCGCGGCTCCCACTCGCTGGGGCGCAGGTAGAGCCCCATCTCGAGGTTCTCCTCGACCGTGAGGCTCGGGAACACGTTGGCGACCTGCGGGACGTAGCCGACGCCCTTCGACACGAGGTCGTGGGCGGGCAGGTTGGTGATGTCCTCGCCGCGCAGACGCACCGACCCCTCGGTGATGGGCAGGAGTCCGAACATCGCCTTCACGAGGGTCGACTTGCCGGCGCCGTTCGGTCCGATGATCCCGACGAGCTCGCCCCCCGTGAGCTCGAGGTCACAGCCGTTCAGGATGTTCACCCCCGGCACGTAGCCGGCGACGACGGAGTCCGCCACGAGGATCGGGTCGCTGCTCATCGGGGCTCCTTACGGGACCTGCGGCGGATCGTCGTGTTGGCCGCCGAGATAGGCGTCGATGACCGCGCGGTTCGTGCCGATGGACGCGGGCGGCCCCTCCGCGATGATCCGGCCCTGGGCCATGCACACGACCCAGTCGCTGATGTCCATGACGACGTCCATGTCGTGCTCGACGAACAGCACGGTCATGCCCTCGTCGCGCAGCGCCTTGACATGACCGAGCAGCGACTGGGTGAGCGCCGGGTTCACGCCGGCCATCGGCTCGTCGAGCAGCACCATCTTCGGCTGGACCATGAGCGCGCGCGCCATCTCCAACAGCTTCTTCTGACCGCCTGACAGCGTGCCGGCGTACTCCTCGCGCATCCGGTCGAGCCGGAAGCGGGCGAGCAGCTCCTCGGCGCGCCTGCGGTTCGCTTCCTCCTCACCGCGCCACAGGCCGGGCACGAGGGACGTGAGGAACCGCTCGCCCCGCTGGCCGATCGCCGCGAGCATCATGTTCTCGAGCACGCTCATGCGTCCGAGCGCCTTGGTGAGCTGGAACGTGCGGACCATGCCCCGTCGCGCGACCCGGTGCGCGGGCACCTTCGCGAGCGGCTGACCGTCGAAGGTCCAGGTGCCCTGGTCGGCGGCCTCGAACCCGCTGATGACGTTGAAGAACGTCGTCTTGCCCGCGCCGTTCGGACCGATGAGCCCGGTGATGAGGCCGCGGGGGACCTCGAGGTGGGCAACGTCCACGGCCCGCAGGCCCCCGAACGACTTCACCACGCCGTCGACGACGAGAATGGGGTCGGGCTTCGCGACCCCCGGCTCGGGGGGGACCGCCGCGAGCGGGTGGGCCGCGGTGCCGGGGCCCACCGTCGGGTCACTGGACATCGAGCTGCATCTCCCGTCGGTCCCCGAGCAGACCCTGGGGCCGGTAGATCATGAGGAGCATGAGGCCGACACCGACGAAGGCGAACCGTACGGCCCCGATCGAGCCGGCGTGGAAGTACTGCTCGGGCAGGGCGCCGACCGCCGCGGCCCGGCGCAGGAAGCCGTCGACGCCGGCGACGATGAACCAGAACACCACCGACCCCACCACCGGGCCGAGGATGCGGGCGGCCCCGCCGAGGATGAGCACGGTGTAGGCGAAGAAGGTGAGCTGCGGCAGGAAGGTGTCCGGCTGGACGGTCTGGATCGTGAGTGCGAGCAGCGCACCCCCGATCGCTCCCATCACCCCACCGATGACCAGGCTCTGCATCTTGTAGGAGAAGACGTTCTTGCCGAGGCTGCGGGCCGCGTCCTCGTCCTCGCGGATCGACTTCACGACCCGGCCCCACGGGCTGCGCATGAGCGCCCACACGAACAGGCAGGCGAGCGCCACGAGCGACCACCCAACGAGCACCACCCACAGCCGCCGCTCGCTGAACCGCAACAGCGCGAAGAGGTAGTCGTCGGGGAACGGGTTCACCGCGTAGAACGCGGGAGCGAGCACCGCCGCTGCCGCGACACCCACCGCGGCTGCACCGGCCAGGGACTGTCGCCGCTCCGTGAGGCCGCGACGCCCGTGGCCCCTCGCGAGCGCCGCGAGCGCGCCGGCGATCAGCGCGGCGACGACCAGGCCCCATATCCGCGCGTGGGTCGTCGTCACGAGCAGCCGGTAACGCCCCGCCGGAATGGGGTTGAGCACGGTGAGGCCGGCGCCGAGCCACAGGCCGACGAGCGTCCCGGCGAGCGCCCCCCACGCGCGCTGCGGCTGCACGGCCCGTGCCCACCAGGCGCCGGCCATCCTGCTCGCCAGAACGAGGACGGCCGCCGCCAGGGCGGCGAGAAGCAGCACCCAGAGCGTTCGCTGCGTCAGGGCGACGGCGTACTCGCCGGTGGGGATCGGGTTCACACGGTAGAAGTCGCCGGTGAACCCGAAGAGTCCCCGGACGCCACCGGTCACGGGGCGGGCCTGGCGAACACGGAACACGAACCGCAGGATCTCCGCCGCGGCGATGGTCGTGATGGCGAGGTAGTCCGCCCGCAGCCGCAGGGTGGGGATGCCGAGCAGCAGGGCGAGCGCGACCGCGAAGAGCACCGAGAGCAGGAGCGCGGGCCACAGGCTCCAACCGAGGATCGCCACGCCGATGGCGATGCCGTAGGCGCCGACGAGCATGAAGCCCACCTGGCCGAAGTTGAGCAGGCCGGTGTAGCCGAAGTGCATGTTGAGGCCGATGGCGACGAGCGCGTAGACGGCCGCCGACGGCCCCGTGGCGACGCGCAGGGCCTCGACGAAGATGGCCTGGGACCTCACACCGATCATCTCGGCGGCCACCATCACGACGAGCAGGAGCGCCACGAGGACGGCGACGAGGCCCCAGGGGCTGTCCGTCCGTCTGCCGCGCGGCGCGCCCGCGCCGACCGTCGCCTGCTGGTCGCTGCGCTGCGTCGTCGAGGTCATCGGCCCTATCCCGTCCGCCGGGTCATCAGCCGACCCGCTCGCGGCGCCCGAGGATGCCCTGCGGGCGGATGAGGAGGATGACGATGAGCACGAGCAGGGCCCACATGTACTTCAGCTCCGCGGGAAACCACAGCGTGGACAGCTCGGTCACGATGCCGACGACGAGGCTGCCCACGATGGCCCCGTAGGCGGTGCCGAGGCCACCGAGGATGACGCCCGCGAACATCAGGAGCAGCAGGCGGAAGCCCATGAGGTAGTTCACGTTGACGACGACGCCCTGGAAGATCCCGCCGAGCGCGGCGAGGGCGGCGCCGAGCATCCACACGACGAGGATGATCCGTTCGACGTTGATCCCCGAGGACTCGGCGAGGTCGCGGTTGTCCGACACCGCCCGCATCGCCTTGCCGAGACGCGTCTTCGTGAGCAGGAGCCCGACGCCGATGAGCACGACCAGCGAGAGCGCCATGACGACGATCTCTCGCGGGGTGAGGCGCACGGGGCCGATCTCGACCGCCGACTGGAGCGCGTAGTTGAGGTACGTGCGGCGGCTTCCCCCGAAGAAGAACAGGATCACATGGCGGAGCAGGAACGCGAGCCCGACAGTGATCACGAGCAGCTGGATCAGGCCGGTCCGGCGCCGCCGCAGGGGCCGGAACAGGCCCGCCTCGAGCGCGCCGCCGAAGCCCGCGCAGACGGCGACGGCGAGGAACGTCGCCGGTATGAGGTGGACGCCCGGAACGGCCGTGTTGATGACGAATGCGGTGACCGCGCCCATGGTGACAAGATCGCCGTGGGCGAAGTTGATGAGCCCAGTGGTGCCGAAGATGAGCGAGAGCCCGATGGCGGTCATCGCGATGATGAGGCCGAACTTGATCCCGTTGACGCCGCTTTGGGCCACACGCCCGAACATCTGCGCCGCGGCCGTCTCCCGCTCGCCGAGCTGGAAGATGAGCGTGCGGTTCTGGCCGGTGCGGATCGTGAAGGACAGCGTCTGGCGCTCAGGGTCGGTGAGGCCCAGCTCACCCGGCAGCGTGTCGGTGTCGAGGGTGGCCTCGTAGCTGCCCGGGCCGGGCACCGGGACCGACCAGGCGCCCTCCTCGTCGCTCGTGGCGGTGTCGACGACGTCGCCTTCGGCGTCGCGAACGGTGATGTCCACGCCCTCGACCGGCTCGCCCGCCTGGTTGGTCAGCGTTCCGCGGACGCCTTCGGCGTTTTCCTGGGCACCGGCCGGCACGGCGAGCAACGCGATGAGCAGGAGCAGCGCGCCGACACCGACCCTCATGGGGATGCGCACTCGTGCCTCCTTCCTCCTTCCGAGGATCCCGCCCATAGGCACGGATTGTAGTGCGGACCTCGACGGGCGGCTCACAGGACCTGCTCCAAAAAGGCCCTGAAACGGTCCGTGTGCTGGTGCCGAAAGAGCTCGCGCGGGTCGCCGTCCTCCACGACCAGGCCCTTGTCCAAAAAGACGAGCCGATCGGCGACCTCGCGTGCGAAGCCCATCTCGTGGGTTACGACGACCATGGTCATCCCCCGCTCCGCCAGGCCCTGCATCACGTCCAGGACGCCCTTCACGAGCTCGGGGTCGAGCGCCGAGGTCACCTCGTCGAACAGCATGACGTCCGGGTCCATGGCGAGCGCCCGGGCTATGGCGACGCGCTGCTGCTGGCCACCCGACAGCTGCGCCGGTCGCACGTCGGCCTTGTGGGCGAGGCCGACCTCGGCGAGCCGCTCACGAGCGATGCGCTCCGCTTCCTCCTTGCGCAGCCCCTTGACCTTGCGCAGGGCGACGCTGACGTTCCTCAACGCCGACATGTGGGGGAAGAGGTTGAACTGCTGGAACACCATCCCGACGCGGGCGCGGACCTTGTCGATGTCGGTCGTGCGGTCGGTGATGTCGACCCCGTCGATCTCCACGGTGCCGGACGTCGGCTCCTCGAGGCGGTTGATGCAGCGCAGCATGGTGGACTTGCCCGAGCCCGAGGGGCCAACGACGCACACGACCTGGCCTGCGGGGATCTCCAGGGTGATGCCGCGGAGCACCGCGAGCTTGCCGAAGCGCTTGTGCAGGTCCCGCAAGGCGACCCGAGGCGTGTCCATTCAGGCGCGCCTCGGTGCGGGGTTCGCACTCGCCGGCAGCTCCTCGTCGGTGGCGACCCCTCCGCCGTCCCGCAGGTGCCGGTCGAGGAGGTTGACGAGATGGGTGAGGGGGATCGTGATGAACAGGTAGAAGACGCCGGCCATGACGAGCGGCGAGTAGTTGGCCTCGATGTTCACGATGGACTGCCCGACACGGAAGAGCTCGCGGTCGCCGATCGACAGGCCGAGCACGAAGACGAGGCTCGAGTCCTTGATGAGGGCGATGAACTCGTTCGTGAGGGGCGGGAGCACCCGCCGCACGCCCTGCGGGATCACGACGACCCACATCGCCATGAGGTAGGGCATGCCGACGCTGCGCGCGGCCTCCATCTGCCCCGGGTCGACGCTCTCGATGCCCGCGCGGTAGATCTCGGCGATGTAGGCGGTGGCGATCATGCCGAGCGCGAGGATCGCGTAGGCGAAGGTGTTCCGGCCGAAGGGGCGGAAGCCGGCTGTCGGCAGGCCGAGGCCGACGAGGACGATGGTGAGGATGGCCGGCAGGCCGCGGAAGATGTCGATGTAGATTTTGGCCGGCAGCCGGACCCACCAGCGCCGCGATATGGCCATGAGGGCGAGCGCCATCCCGGCGGCGAGCCCGAGGGCCATGGCGGCGAACGAAAGGATGACGGTGTTCGCCAGGCCTTCCCGGAGGAGGTCCGGGAACGCCCGCGCCATGAGCTCGACGTCGAAGTAGCCCTCTCGCAGGCGTTCCACGGTCGGAGGGGCGCTACGACTCGGCCGCCCCGTCGGCGCGGAACCGCTCGGGCACCTCTGCCTCCGGGAACCACTCGGTGAAGATGCGCTCGTAGGTGCCGTCCGCGATGATCTCGGCGAGCGCTTCGTTGATCGCGTCGAGCAGCGCGTCGTTGTCCTGCTGGACGCCGATGCCGTACTGCTCGTCGGTGTCGATCTCCTCGATGATCTCGAGGGCGTCGCTGTCGGCCACCGCCTCGACCGCAGCAGGCAGGTCGGCGAGCACCGCGTCGATCCCGCCGGTCTCGAGGCTCGCGAACGCCGCCGGGTAGTCGGGGAACTCGGTGATCGTGGACTCCGTGAAGTTCTCCCGGGCGTAGTCGAGGCCGGTCGTGCCGGCCTGGGCGCCGACCTCTTGACCGGCGAGGTCCTCGGTGCTCGCGATGGCGGAGTCCTCGGGCACGACGAGGGCCTGGGTGGCCTCGAAGTAGGGATCGGTGAAGGCGACGGTCCGCGCGCGTTCCTCGGTGATGGTGATGGCCGAGATGATCGCGTCGAAGTCGCCGCCGGCCAGCTGCTGGAAGATTGTGTCGAAGTTCGCGTCGACGTAGGTGACCTCGACACCGAGACGGGCGCCGATCTCGTTCATGAGCTCGATGTCGAAGCCCCGCTCCTCCCCTCCTTCGACGAACTCGAAGGGGGGGAAGTTGAGGTCGGAGCCGACGAGCAGGACACCCGGTTCGGCGAGCCCGAGGTCGTCGGGATTCTCCGTCGGGTCACCGGCCGGCGCGCCCGGCTCCGTACCGCCGTCCCCGCAGGCCGCGGCGAGGAGGACCAGCAGCGCGACCAGTGCGCGAAATCGGGTGGTCACCGTATCGCTCCTTGAGGTCTCGACGACGCCCATAGTAACGAAGGGCAGGCACGGCGATGACGCGTTCGGCGCCGCTGACGGCGCGTGAGCGGTCGGCGGCCCAACCGTGGGAACAGCGGGCGCTCTCGCGCGCGTGGCGGGGCGCAGGAGGTCAGGCCTCGCCGTAGCGCTCGAGGACCTGCTCGGCCACCGCCTTCATCGTGAGGCGGCGCTCCATGGCGGTGCGCTGCAGCCAGCGGAAGGCCGCCGGCTCGGCCATCCCCTCGTGCTCCTGAAGCAACCCCTTCGCCCGCTCGACGGCCTTGCGCGCCTCGAGGCGGTCGGTGAGGTTGCCGACCTGGCTCTCCAGGCCCTGCAGGTCCTTGAACCGCCCCGCGGCGATCTCGATGGCGGGCAGGAGGTCGTGCTTCTGGAAGGGCTTGACGAGGTAGGCCATCGCGCCGGCCCGCCGAGCCTTCTCGATGAGGTCACGCTGGCTGAACGCGGTGAGGATGAGGACCGCCGACAGCCGCTCACGGGTGATCTGCTCGGCCGCCTGGATCCCGTCCATGACCGGCATCTTGAGGTCGAGGATGGCCAGGTCGGGCCGCAGCTCCCGCGCCAGCCGCACCGCGGTCGCCCCGTCGCTCACCTCGGCGACCACGTCGAACCCCTCCTCCATCAGCATCTCTTTGAGGTCGAGGCGGATGAGCGCCTCGTCCTCGGCGATGAGGACCCGGATGGGGCGGTCGGGTCGCTGCGTCAACTCGTCCTCCTCGGGTGCGGCGGCCGCTGCGGCGGTCATGGGCACGGGCTCCCTCCTCGCGTCTGGCTAGCCCAGCCGGTCGAGCAGGGCGTCCTGTTCGGACGTCAGCTCGTCGATCCGCGCGGCGGTCTCGCCGCGCTGACGCTTCAGCCGGCGCAGGTCCTCCACGGCCTCTCGCCGTTCGCGGTCCGCCAGCGGGGTGCCGGCCACCGTCGCCCGGGTCGTGGCGTCGTCGGCGACGCCCTGCTGGTACGCGACCTGCTCGTCGAGCACGCGCAAGGTCTCGCGAAGCCGGAGGATCTCGGCGCGCGCCTCCGCGAGCCGCTTCTGCACGTTGCCGTGAAGTCTCACACCACCTGGTTTCGTCGTCGGGCAGGCCCACCGGGGGCGTAGCAGAAGACCACAGCCGCCCGGGCGGACCCGAAGTCTACGACACGACCGGCCCCGGCCGGAAGGGACCGGGGGGCACCCGCAAGGCGATTAGAAGAGCGACAGCGGTCCGTCGCCTCGCGGTGCCCCGGGAGGGATTCGAACCCTCACATCCGTAGATACAGGGACTTGAAGCCTGCGCGTCTGCCTGATTCCGCCACCGGGGCCGTAGCGACGCCCCATCGTATCGCCCCGTGTAACGTCCTTGCCGCACCAGGTATCGGTCTGCGATGCGGCGAGGGTGCGCTAGCGTTCGGCTCCCCGGCCCGAGGAGCCCCCATGCACATCGCGATCACCGGGGCGACCGGGTTCATCGGCTCGGGTCTCGTGCCGTTCCTCGTGGCCGGTGGACACGAGGTCACGCGGGTCACCCGGCGACCGCCGCGAGCGCCCGACGAGGTCACCTGGGACCCGGCGGCCGGACGGATGGACGAGGACGCCCTGCGCGGCGTCGACGCGGTCGTGCACCTCGCCGGCGAGCCCATCGCCGCAGGCAGATGGACCGAGCAGCGCAAGCGGCGGATACGCGACAGCCGGGTGCAGGGCACCGCGCTGCTCGCGCGGACTATGGCGGGAACGACCGACGGTCCCCGGGTGCTCGTGGGCTCCTCGGGCATCGACTACTACGGTGACCGCGGCGACGAGGTTCTCACCGAGGACAGCGCCCCCGGAGACGGTTTCCTCGCCGAGGTGTGCGTCGCCTGGGAGGCGGCGGCGGACGCCGCCCGCGAGGCGGGGGTGCGCGTCGTGCACCTGCGCACCGGTATCGTCCTGAGCGCTGAAGGGGGGGCGCTGCCGCGCCTCCTGCTGCCGTTCCGGCTGGGCCTCGGGGGCAGGTTCGGCTCGGGCCGGCAGTACTGGAGCTGGATCACCATCGACGACATGATCGGCCTCATCGCTCACGCGCTGGCCAGCGACGGCCTCGCCGGACCGGTCAACGCGGTCGCGCCGAGCCCGGTGACGAACGCCGAGTTCACCCGCACCCTCGCGGGCGTCCTCTCTCGCCCGGCGGCGTTGCCGGTTCCGCGGTTCGCGCCCCGGCTCGTCCTCGGCGAGCTCGCTGACTCGCTGCTCTACGCGAGCCAGCGCGCGTTGCCCGAGCGCGCCGAGGCCGACGGCTACGTGTTCCGCCACGCCAACCTCGAGGAGGCGCTGCGCCACGTCCTCGCCCGCCCCTCGAGGTGCCCGCCGGCCTGAGCGGCTACCGTGCGGGTGTGACCCGCGACCGCTCCCCGCCTCCGCGCGACCATCCGGACCGCAGCGCCCTCGGCGCCGATCTCACGAACCGGCTGCGCCGGATCACCGCGGCGGCACTGCTCGCCGCGACCCTCGTCCTCGTCGTGGCCGTCGCCGTCGGACGGCTCACCTGAGGCGGCAGCCCTCGGCGAGCGCGGCGACGAGCCGGCGGACGGCGTCGGGGCCGCCCTCCCCGGCGGCCCGGACCGCGGCCGACCCGACGATGACGCCGTCTGCGAACCCCGCCACCTCGGCAGCCTGCTCGGGCGCCGACACGCCGATGCCCACGCACACCGGGCGGTCGGTGCAGGCGCGGAGACGCTCCACGAGGGGCGCCGCCGTCGCGGCGAGCGAGGAGCGCTCACCGGTGACGCCGAGCGTCGACGTCGCGTAGACGAATCCCGTCGACGCCCCGGCCACGGCCGCGAGCCGTTCGGCGGTCGACGTGGGCGCGGCGAGGAAGACGGTGGCCAGTCCGTGCGCGGCCGCAGCCGCCGTCCACGGCCCCCCCTCGTCGGCGGGGAGGTCCGGCAGGATCGCTCCCACGAGCCCCGCGGCGGCCGCGTCGGCGGCGAAGGCGTCGAGCCGCCCGGGGCCGCCGTACCGCCAGGCGAGGTTGTAGTAGGTCATCACAAGGGCGGGCGCCTCGACCGCCGCGGTGAGCGCGGCGCACATGGCAAGGTCGTCGGCGGGGGTGTAGCCCCAGTCGAGCGCCGCCTGGCACGCAGCCTGGATGACCGGCCCGTCCATCAGCGGGTCGGAGTAGGGGAACCCGACCTCGAGGAGGTCCGCCCCCGCCTCGGCTGCGGCTTCGAGGCACGTCCGCGAGGTGTCGAGGTCGGGGTAGCCGGCCGGCAGGTACACGACGAGCGCGGCCCGCCCCGCGTCGTTGGCGGCACGCACCGCCCGCGCGACCCGCGAGCCGTCGGCCGTCGCCGCGGCCGCACCGGGGCGCTGCTCGACCGTCATGCCTGCTGCAGGCCGAGCACGCGGGCCACCTCGTCGACGTCCTTGTCGCCCCGGCCCGACAGGTTGAGCACGACGACACCGTCGCTCCCGAGCTCGCGGGCGATACGCAGCGCGGGAAGGACGGCATGGGACGGCTCGAGCGCCGGGATGATCCCCTCGAGCTGGCAGAGCAGGCGGAAGCCCTCGAGCGCCTCCGTGTCGGTCGCCGCTACGTAGCGGGCCCTGCCGGAGTCGGCGAGCCACGCGTGCTCGGGCCCGACACCGGGATAGTCGAGGCCGGCGGACACCGAGTGCGTGGGGCGGACCTGACCGTAGTCGTCCTGGAGGACGAACGAGCGCGCCCCGTGCAGGATGCCCTCGCTGCCCCCGGACAGGGTCGCGGCGTGCCGGTCCCCGCCGATGCCCTCACCGCCCGCCTCGACCCCCACGAGGGCGACCGCGGCGTCGGGCACGAAGGCGTGGAAGGCGCCCATCGCGTTCGAGCCGCCCCCGACGCAGGCGACGACGGCGTCGGGAAGGCGCCCCTCCGCCTCGCGGACCTGCCTGCGGGTCTCCTCACCGATGACCTTCTGGAACTCGCGGACGAGGAGGGGGAACGGATGCGGACCGACCACGGACCCGATGAGGTAGTGCGTCGTGGCGACATTCGTCACCCAGTCGCGGAACGCCTCGTTGATCGCGTCCTTGAGCGTGCGGGTGCCCGCGCGCACGGGCACGACCTCGGCGCCCATGAGCTCCATCCGCACGACGTTGAGTCGCTGGCGGCGGCAGTCCTCCTCGCCCATGTACACCGTGCACGCGAGGCCGAGGAGCGCCGCGGCGGTGGCGGTGGCCACCCCGTGCTGGCCTGCGCCCGTCTCGGCGATAACCCGCTGCTTGCTCATCCGCGCGGCGAGCAGCGCCTGGCCGAGCACGTTGTTGAGCTTGTGGCTGCCCGTGTGCGCGAGGTCCTCCCGCTTGAGGTAGATGCGAGCCCCGCCGCCGTGCGCGGACAGGCGCTCGGCAGGGTAGAGGGGGGTGGGGCGCCCCCCGTAGTCGCGGGCGAGGGCGGCCAACCGCCCGGTGAAGGTCTCGTCGTCCATCGCGTCGGCGAACGCCTCGTCGAGCTCGTCGAGGGCGGCGACGAGCGCCTCGGGCACGAACCGTCCGCCGAAGCGTCCGAAGTGCCCGATGTTGGCCCCCTCGACAGCCGTCACCGGGTCGCCCCCGTCGGCGCGTCGGTCGCCGATCCGGCGAGGGCGAGGGCCCGGACCGCCGCCGCGGGGTCGGGCGCGCGTGCGACGTGCTCGCCGACGAGCACGGCGTCGGCTCCGAGCCCGGCGAGCCGGCGCACGTCGTCGGGTCCCCGCACGCCGCTCTCCGCGACGGCGAGGGCGTGGGACGGCACGGCGTCGCGCACGGCGGCGAAGCGGTCGGGGTCCACGGCGAGGGTGGCGAGGTCGCGGGCGTTGACACCGATCACGAGCCGCGGGCTGCCTCCGCACGCGGTGTGCGCAGCGGCGGCCCGGGCGGCCTCCCCCGCGTCGTGGACCTCGACGAGGGCGTCGAGCTCCGCGTGCGCAGCGGTGGCGAGCAGGCGCTGCAGCGTCGCGTCGTCGAGGGCCGCGACGATGAGGAGCACGGCGCTCGCGCCCGCCGCCCGCGACTCCCAGAGCTGGTAGTCGTCGACGACGAAGTCCTTGCGCAGGGTCGGGACGCCCACCGACGCCGCGATCGCCTCGAGGTCACCGAGCGAACCCTGGAACCACCGTGGCTCCGTGAGGACGCTCACCGCACCCGCGCCACCGTCGGCGTAGGAGCGGGCGAGCGCCGCCGGATCGGGGATCGCGGCGATCGCCCCCCGCGAGGGGCTCGCGCGCTTCACCTCGGCGATGACCGTCACCCCCGGTGCGGCGAGCGCGCCAGCGAAGGAAGGCGGCGGGCTGGTCGCGCCCGCCCGGTCACGCAGCTCGTCGAGGCCGATGCGGCCCGCGGCGGAACGCACGCGTTCCCGCGCGGACGCGCAGGCGCTGTCGAGGAAGCTGGTCACGGACGCTCCTTGCCGGAGCGGCCATCGTAGGCCGCTCCGGCAGAGGGGCGCCACGTCAGGCGGCGCAGACGATCCGCGAGTGCGCCTCGCCGACGATGATCTCGGTCCCGGCAGGTCCGAGGCCGCCGACAGCCTGCAGGAGGGTGACACGCAGTGCGCGAACCGTGAAGCCGTGCCCGGCACCCGTCCCCGCCGGGTCGGGAATGACCTCGCGGACCACGACCCGGGCAACGCCCGGCACCTCGACGACGGTGTTCGGGGCCGTCGTGACGGGGACGACCGTGTCGCCGATCCGCAGGTTGGCGACCATGGTGCCCTCGCTCGCGCGGGCCAGATCGCCGGGTACGGCCGGGCACGTCGAGGTCGACACCGCGCGGACCGCGTCGGCGCTGATCGCGGGACGGCCCGTGGTGTTGAGGAGCTCCACATCGGCCGCCTCGGCATCACCCTGGGCGAAACCGACGTCGAGGTCACCGCGCGCCACCGCCCGCAGCAACCGGGCGTTGGCCAGGGGCGACACGGGGACCGTCACCGTGGAGGTCTCCGCGACGCGCTGCTGCGGCGGTGGCAGGGTGATGGACACCTCCGGCAGCCGCTGGACGACGGCGGATCCGAGCAGGTTCACGTTCAACCCGAACGCCCGCGCGGTCAGCGACGTCGCGGCCGCGGGGACCACCCAGCGCTTCGTGCCGACGGCGTGCGGTTGTGCCCCGACGGTGGGGGTGCCGGTGAACTGCGTCCCGGCGGTCGCGGGCTGCTGGTCGGTGACCTGGCAGGACCCCTGGCGGGGGACACACGCGACGATACGGTCCTCGGCGGTCTGCGCCGGTCCGGTGTAGGTGAACGTCGCGCGCCCCTGGGCGTTCGTCGTGGTGTTGCCCTGGGCGACCGGGCCCGTGAAGACCCCCGCGCCGGTGGACGCGTCGTCCCGGTAGACCTCGAAGCGGATGTTCGCCCCGCTCACCGGCTGGTTGTTCACGTCCCTGGCGGTGACCGTCGCGGTGTGCGCCGTGCCCACCCGGTTGATCGCCAGCACCTGGTCGAAGACCACCCGGGTCACGCGTTCGTCGGGGTGCAGCCAGCGCTTGTTCGCCGTGTCGAAGACCCTGGACGTGACCTGCGGCGTGCCGGTGAACTGCGTCCCGTCGGTGGCGGGCTGCTGGTCGGTGACCCCGCAGGGCTCGTTCGGGCGGGCGGCGCACGCGACGATCACGTCCCTGGCCGAGTTGGCCGGGCCGGTGTAGGTGAAGCGGGCCTGACCCTGGTTGTTCGTGCGCTGCATGCCGCTCGTGACCGGACCGCTGAAGGTGCCGGTGCCGGTCGTGTCGCGGTAGACCTGGAAGTGGACGTTCGCGTCCGGCAGGCGGGCGCCCCGGTCGTCGTGCACCGTCGCCGTCACCGTGTGCGTGCTGGCGACGGGGTTCGTCGCGGTCTCCGGGACGAGGTCGAGCGTGTTCGCGCGGTCCTCGGCGGGGATCAGCGGTCCCTCGCTCAGGGCCGCGAGCAGGCGGATGAGGAACGAGGCCATCTGGTCGCGGCGCGTGCCGACCGTCGGCTGGTAGGTGCCGGCGGTCCTGCCGATGGTGAGGTTGAGCGCGCGCGCGCCGTTGATGTTGCGCGCGTGGACGTTCGTCGGCGGCACGTCGGCGAACGGGCCGCTCTCCCGCTGCAGGCGCTCGAGGGGCACGTCCTCGATGAACGCCGCGGCTCGCAGCACCATGGACCCGATCTGGTCACGCCGCAGGCGTCCGGCCGGGCTGTACCGCCCCGGTGAGGTACCGACCGTGATGCCGGTCTGGGCGATGATGTTGATCGCGTCGCGGTGGACGTTGCCCTGGATGTCGGTGAAGCCCTGGTCGCTCGGGGGCGGCAGCTGCACGTCGGCCGCCTGCATGGTGCGGACCATGAAGGACGCGAACTGGTCGCGGCGCACGATCATGCGCGGCCCGAAGGTCTGGTTGGCGAAGCCGACGGTGATGTTGTTGTTGAACGCGCAGTCGACGTTCAGCCGGTGCACCTCGGGGATCTGCGCGCGGTCGACGAAGGGTGACGGCGGGTTCGTGTCGTCTGGACAGGCGTTGTTCGGGTTCTCCACGGGCTGCGGCTGCGCGAGGGCGACCGCCGGCAGCAGCGTGAGCGCCAGGGCGGCGACGACGAGAAGTGCCACGTCGCGCTGCGAGGGTCGCCGCACGTTCGTCCGTTCCCACATCATGGCCTCCTTGCGCCAGCCGGTGACCGTCACCGGCCTCGCGCCGTGCGGGCGAGGTAGGCGCGGTGTCCACCCTCCCATCAGGCGCATTGTGCCCGCCCGCTCCACCCTGCGATGCAGGCGGGACGGCCGTCGTTCACCGCTCAAGCGACCTGAGCCCTCATCAGCCCTAACGTCCGGTACACCGGTGGCGTTACGGGCCCCGACCCGATCAGGCGTGGAGAAGAAGCGCGCACGCAGCAGGCACTCCTTAACGTGGCCGGATCACCACTCTGCGCACTTTCCCCCGCCGCGGGACGGCCTGCTGGGGCTACTGCACCGGGGCGCCCGCGAGGACTACTGCCCCTCGGCGAGCTCCCACTCGTCGTCGTCCTCCGCGCCCTCGAGCGAGTAGCGCTTCCCGAGCGCCGGAGGGGGCGCAGGTCGCCGCCAGGCCACGACCCCCGCGGCGACGAGCGCCGCGGCGCCCGCCGCCGCGATCCACGGCGCCGCGGTCAGGTCGCCGGGCTCACGCGCGGCCCGGGTGACCCCCGCAGCCAGGACCGCGCCGCCACCGACGCCCACGATGACGAGCAGCGCTCCGACGAGGCGCCGGCCCCGTCCCCGGGCGACGGCGAGCGCGAGCCCCGCGAACGTTCCGAGCACCCCGGCGGCCACCGCCTGGGGCGCCATGGCCACGCCCGGTGTGGCGCGGGGGTCGACGAGCGCCACGCCACCGACCTCGCGCACGCGGTCGGCCACGACCCAGTCCCCGGTCGTCGCCCCCGCGAGCACGAGCCCGCCCACGACGGCGAGGGCGGCCGCGAGAGGGGTCCGGCGGCTCACGGGCCCACGGTTCCGGGTGCCGAGCGGGGCCCCCGGTCGGGGCCCGCACGCGCGGCGGTGAGCCCCTCGGCGGCACGGACGGCGGCGAGGAGGGCCATGGCCTTGTCCTGCGTCTCGGCGTACTCCCTCTCGGCCACGCTGTCGGCGACGACCCCCGCCCCTGCCTGCACGTGGGCCCGCCCACCGGCGAAGACGAGGGTGCGGATCGCGATGCAGAGGTCGAGGTTGCCGGCGAGGTCGAGGTAGCCGATCCCACCGCCGTACACGCCCCGGCGGGTGGTCTCGAGCTCGTCGATGATCTCCATGGCCCGGACCTTCGGCGCGCCCGTCAACGTGCCGGCGGGGAAGGTCGCGCGAAGGACGCCGACGGGCGCGACGTCGGGTCGCACCCGCCCGGTGACCCGCGACGACAGGTGCATCACGTGGCTGTAGCGCACGACCTCCATGAAGGCGGCGACCCTCACCGTGCCGACCTCGCACACGCGGCCGAGGTCGTTGCGGGCGAGGTCGACGAGCATCACGTGCTCGGCGCGCTCCTTCTCGTCGGCGAGCAGCGAGCGCTCGAGGTCCTCGTCCTCCGCGTCGGTCGCCCCCCGCGGCCGTGAGCCCGCGATCGGCCATATGGAGGCCTCGCCGGCCTCCACCTTGACGAGCGCCTCCGGCGACGAGCCGACGATCTGCAGGTCGCCGTAGTCGAACAGGTAGAGGTACGGGGACGGGTTGATCACCCGCAGCACCCGGTAGACGGAGAAGGGGTCGACGTCGGTGTCGAGGGAGAAACGCTGTGACGGCACGACCTGGAAGACGTCGCCGGCCCGGATGTACTCCTTGGCCACCTCGACCGCGGCGAGGTAGGCCTCCCGCGTCATGTTCGCCGCCGCGTCCGTCACCTTCGTCGCCTGCGGCGGAGCCACGGGCGGTGCCCGCACCGGCGCGCTCAGCGCGTCGACGAGATCCTCGGAGGCGGTCAGGGCCTCGTCGTACTGGCGGCCCGGGTCGCGCCCCACGAGCACGTTCGAGACGACGTGCAGCCGCTGGCGGAGGTGGTCGAAGGCGATGAGCTGGCCGGGGAAGACCAGGCGGACGTCGTCGAGGGCGAGGTCGTCGGCCGTCGTGTCCGGCAGCCGCTCGACGAATCGCACGATGTCGTACCCGAGATAGCCGACAGCGCCGGCGAACAGCGGCGGCAGTCCGGGCAGCTGCGGTGCGCGGAGCGCGGCGGCGAGCGCCTCGAGGGTGGCCAGCGGGTCGCCGCCGGCCGCCGCGTCGCGGGCGGCGGCAGGGGCGGCGCCCTCCAGCCGGACCTGCCCGCCCTGCGCGGACATCGTGAGGAACGGGCGCAGCCCGATGAACGAGTAGCGGCCCCACCGCTCCCCCTTCTCGACCGACTCGAGGAGGAAGGTCGGGCCGCCCGCGGTGCGCAGCCGGTCGTACACCGCTAGCGGCGTCTGGAGGTCGGCGAGGACCTCCCGCCATACCGGCACGACCGCGTGGCGGGCCGCGAGCGCGGTGAACTCCTCGCGGGTCGGCCGGTAGGGCGCCGCCCCCCGGACCGCCACGTCCTGGACGGTCACCGGGCCGCGATCCGCTGCTGGAAGCAGCTGCGCGCGCCGGTGTGGCACGCCCCCGCGCCGTGCTGGTCCACCTTGACGAGCAGCACGTCGGCGTCGCAGTCGGCGACGACCTCGACGACGCGCTGGGTGTTGCCGCTCGTCGCGCCCTTGTGCCAGCGCTCGCCGCGGCTGCGGGACCAGAACACCGTCTCTCGGCTGCGGAGCGTCTCCTCGAGAGTGTCCGCGTTCATCCACGCGAGCATGAGCACCTCCCCGGTGTCGTGCTGCTGCACGATGGCCGGGATGAGGCCGCGGTCGTCGAAGCGCAGGCCGGCTGTCTCCGCACCCATGTCGAGGCAGCCTACCGTCCGCCCGGGGACTCGGCTGCGTGCGCAGCAATGGCTCGCGGGGGCGTTTGCGTCTTGAATGCGGAACCATGGGCCACGGGACGGCGGCGATCGCGACGGAGGGTCTGCGCAAGGACTACCGGCGCAGGGCTGCCCTCGCGGACCTGTCGATCACCGTCGAACCCGGTGAGGTGTTCGGCTTCCTCGGGCCCAACGGCGCCGGGAAGACGACCGCGCTGAAGATCCTCGCGGGTCTCGTGCGGCCCACCGCGGGGCAGGCGTGGATCTTCGGGCGCCCCGCCGGCGACCCGGCCAGCAGGCGCGAGCTCGGCTACCTCCCCGAGCACTTCCGGTTCCACGACTGGATGACCGCCGAGCAGCTGCTCGCCTTCCACGCGCGCCTCGCCGGGCTCGACCGCCCGGCGGGCCGGGCGCGGGCGCGTGACGTGCTCGAGCGGGTGGGGCTCGCCGAACGCGCCGGGGAGCGCCTGCGCGGTTTCTCCAAGGGGATGGCGCAGCGCGTCGGGCTCGCGCAGGCGCTGCTCGGGCGTCCACGCCTCGTGCTGCTCGACGAGCCGACCTCGGCGCTCGACCCGGTCGGCCGGCGCCGGGTGCGTGACATCGTCCGCGAGCTGCGCGCCGAGGGTGTCACCGTCTTCCTGAACTCCCACCTGCTCAGCGAGGTCGAGATGGTGTGCGACCGCGTCGCCATCGTCGACCGCGGACGGGTCGTGCGCGCCGGGCGCCTCGACGAGCTCCTCGCCGCGGCCACCGAGCTCCGTCTGACCCTCGACCGGGTCGACGAGGAGGCCCTGCGCCTCCTGCGGGAGCACGGCGAGGTCCTGAGGGCGGACCCCTCCACGGTCGTGCTCGCCGTCGACGACCTCGCCGTCGCTCCCGTCGCCGCCGAGCGCCTCGTGCGCGCCGGCTACCGCCTGCACGCGCTCGTGCCGGTGCGCCAGTCCCTGGAGGACCTCTTCGTCGGGCTCGTCGGGCGGGCGTCGCCGTGAGGGCGCTCACGATCGCGCGCTTCACCGTGGCCGAGGCGGTGAAGCGCCGGCTCGTCGTCACCGGCACGCTCGTAAGCGCCCTCTTCGCCGCACTGTTCATCGCCGGGTTCTCGCTCCTCGACGCCCGGGGCGATGGTCCCGCGGAGACGGCGCTGTCCGCGTTCGGGTCGACGCTGCTGACCGTCTTCGGGCTCTACAGCGTCTACTTCCTCGCCGGGCTCCTCGCGGTCCTGCTCGGCGTCGGGGCGGTCTCCGGAGAGATCGACGCCGGCACGCTGCACGCCGTGCTCGCCCGTCCCCTGCGCCGCAGGGACTACCTCGTCGGCCGCTGGCTCGGCCTGACCGCGATCCTCGCCCTCTACGTGACCTTCATGGCCGGGGGGCTGCTGCTCGCCGCCCACCTCATCGCCGGCTACACCGCCCTCAACCCGTTGATGGCGATCGGCCTCCTCGCCGTCCAGGCCGCCGCCATGCTCAGCCTCGCGCTGCTCGGCAGCACGGTGCTGCCCACCCTCGCCAACGGCGTCGTCGTGCTGTCGCTGTTCGGCCTCGCCTGGCTCGGCGGGATCATCGCCACGGTCGGCCGGGCCCTCGACAACGCCGCCATGACGACGCTCGCGACTGCGGTCGGCGTCGCCGTCCCGTCGGACATGGTGTGGCGCGCCGCGTCGTACTTCGCGCAGTCGCCGCTGCTGCTCGCCGCCGGCGACGTTCCCGGCATCCCCTTCGCCTCGTCCCACCCCCCGTCGGCCGCGCTCGTCGCGTGGGGGGTCGCCTATCCCGCCGTCGTCCTCGGGCTCGCCGCCCTGGCCTTCGCCCGGCGCGACCTGTAGGCCCGGGAGCGGTCCGCTGATCCCTCAGCGCGACGGACCCACGGACGCTCGAGTAGGAACCTGTCAGACGAGCCCGAGGGCACGGGCGAGAAACGAGGCCATCTCGGCGCGCTTGACCGGCTGGTTGGGGCAGTAGCGACCGTCACCGCAGCCGCGCGTGATCCCCGCCGAGGCGATCGTGTTGATGGCTGTCCGGTGCACCGACGAGGCGATGTCGGAGAAGCGGTCGCCGAGCGACAGGGAGAGGGAGAGGCTGCGCAGCTTCCACGCCCGCTGGAGGAACGACGCCATCTGGGCGCGGCTGACCGGCGCGTCGGGGCAGAAGCGGTCCGGCCCGCAGCCCCCGGTGATCCCGGCCGCCGCGAGGGCGTTGATCGCCCCGGCGTGCGGGGAGCCGGCGATGTCGGTGAAGTAGCTCCCCCCCGTGGCGGGCAGCTTGCGCGCACGGGCGATGAGCGACGCCATCTGGGCGCGGGTGATCTGCCGGTCGGGGCAGAAGAGCTCGGCGGTGCACCCGTTCGTGATGTCGCGCAGCGCGAGCGCCTTGATGGCCGGCGCGTGCGGTCCCCCGTTCACGTCGCGGAACTCCCCCGGCTTCAGCGGGGGCAGCGGGACCGGGAGCGGCGCACTCGCGGCGGAGCGGTTGAAGTCGCGGCAGGTGGTCCCGCCGTCGTTGTTGTGCACGATGGGGTCGGCCGGGACGTGGTTGTCGTAGGCGGGGCGGGTGGAGCCGGTGAACCGGCCCATGTTCATGGTGGCCCACATGGTGCCGTCGGCGTCGCAGATGATGCCGATGCCCACGGCGTCGTGGTAGCGGTTGAGCATGTTGCGCCGGTGGCCCTCGGACTGCATCCAGCCGCGGTGGGCGTAGCCGGCGGACTCGTAGGCGGGGTGGAGCAGGAAGATGTTCTCGCCGATGTAGCTGAACCGCTCCCGGTAGGGCGAGGTCTGCATGGCGGCGTTCATGTCGCTGTGGCGGTAGTCCTTGGTGTCCGACATCCGCGCCGACCACTGGGTGGCCAGCCGCGCGAGGTCGCCGTCCCAGGCCACCGGCTGGATGCCGCGGGCGTGGCGCTCGTCGTTGAGGCGGTTGAGCAGGTCGCGGGCGATGTGCTCGACGTTGCCGCTGCTGCGGGCCTCCGCCGCGCCGGTGGGCACGAACCCCACGAGGATGACCGCTGCGAGCAGCACGGCGGTGAGGCGCAGCAGCGGCGCAGCGGTACGAGACCTCATGGCGGTTCCTCCGGGCAGCGGGACGTGCTGTCCGCAACTGCGTCGGTGTGTTACCGCCGGTAACTAAGGGCCGTGGGCACGCGGCGGCCCCCGCCGCGCGCCGCCCACTGTCCGTTCGGGCGGGTCGCGGCCTATCTGCGGACCGGGAGGCCCGCCTCGGCCATCGCCTGCTTGACCTCGCCGACGCGGAGCTCACCGAAGTGGAAGATCGAGGCGGCGAGGACCGCGGAAGCCTGACCCTCGCGGATGCCCGCGACCATGTGCTCCGCCGAGCCCGCGCCGCCCGAGGCGATGACGGGGACGTCGACGGCGCCGCCGACCGCACGCAGCAGGCCCAGGTCGAAGCCCGACTTCGTGCCGTCGCGGTCCATGGAGGTGAGCAGGATCTCCCCGGCGCCCCGGCGCTCGCATTCGGCCGCCCACGCGACGACGTCCCGGCCGGTCGGCCGGCGCCCGCCGTGCGTGCACACCTCCCAGCGGGCGCCGCCGCGGGCACCGGTCGTCCGCCGCGCGTCGATGGCCGCCACGACGCACTGGGTCCCGAACGCGTCGGCGGCCTCCGACAGCACCCTGGGGCGCTGCACCGCGGCGGTGTTGAAGCTGACCTTGTCGGCGCCGGCGCGCAGCAGGCGCCGAACGTCGGCGGCCGAGCGGACGCCGCCCCCCACGGTCAGCGGGATGAAGACCTGCTCGGCGGTGGCGCCCACGACGTCGTAGATCGTCTCCCGCTCGTCCGACGAGGCGGTGATGTCGAGGAAGACGAGCTCGTCGGCGCCTTCCGCGTCGTACGCCCGGGCGAGCTCCACGGGGTCGCCGGCGTCGCGCAGCTCGACGAAGCGGACCCCCTTCACGACCCGCCCGGCGTGCACGTCGAGGCAGGGGATGACGCGGGGCGCGAGCGTCACGTCCGGAGCCTGGCGCCGCGCTGCCCGAGGGTCACGTCACCCGGTCCCCGACAGCGGCGAGCGCGTCGGCCAGCGTGAAGCGCCCCGCGTACAGGGCCTTGCCGACGATCGCGCCGTCGACGCGCTCGTGGGCCCGGGCGAGCGCCTCGAGGTCGCTCAGGCTCGCGACACCCCCGCTCGCGGTGACCCGTGCGGTCGTCGCGTCGGCGACCTCGGCCAGGCGCGCGACGTTCGGCCCCGCGAGCGTCCCGTCGCGGGCGATGTCGGTGAAGACGAACCGGGCCACGCCCATGCGCGTGAACGTCTCGAGTGCGGCGAACAGGTCACCCGACGCGGTCGTCCAGCCCCGCGCCTTCAACGTCGTGCCCTCGGCGTCCAGGCCCACGGCCACCTTGTCCCCGTGCGCGTCGAGCGCGTCGGTTACGAAGCCGGGATCCTCGAGCGCCATGGTGCCGATCACGACGCGGCTCGCCCCGTAGCGGAACGACGCGTCGAGGTCGGCCGTCGACCGGATGCCTCCGGAAGCCTGGACCGGCACCCCGGTGGCCTCGACGATGTCGGCGATCAGCCGGCGGTTGCGCGGCTCCCCGTGGAAGGCCGCGTCGAGGTCGACGACGTGGAGCCACCGGGCCCCCGCGTCCACCCAGCGCTGCGCCGCCGCGACGGGGTCCGTGTCGTAGACCGTGGCCGAGCCCTCCCGCCCCTGGACCAGCCGCACGGCTCGGCCATCGGCGATGTCGACGGCGGGATACAGGGTGAAGGTCACGCGGCGTGCTCCCGCCGGGCCACCTCGTCGAGCCAGTTGGCGAGCAGGCGCGCCCCCACGTCGGAGGACTTCTCGGGGTGGAACTGCGTGCCGACGACGCTGCCGGCCCGGATGACGGCGGCGATGCGGACGCCGTAGTCGCACGTGGCGACGACCTGTGCGGCGTCCGGCCCGACGTAGTACGAGTGGACGAAGTAGGCGTGGGCGCCGGCGAGCCCGGCGAGGAGCGGGTCCTCGCGGCCGGGCTCGAGGGTGTTCCAGCCCATGTGCGGCACCACGACACCCGCCGGCAGCCGGCGCACCTCGCCGGGGAGCACGGCGAGGCCCGGCGTGTCCGGGGCCTCCTCGCTCGACGCGTAGAGGATCTGCATGCCCACGCACACGCCGAGCAGCGGCCGCCCCTGGTCCACCCAGCGGCGGGTGAGGTCCTCGAGCCCCTCGTCGCGGAACTGCCGCACGCACTGGCCGAAGTTGCCGACGCCCGGCACGACAAGGGCGTCGGCCGCGGCCGCCTCCGCAGCGTCGGACGTGACGACGACCTCACCCCCCGACCGCACGAGCGCCTTCTCCATGGAGCGCAGGTTGCCCGCGCCGTAGTCGAGCACGGCGACCCGCGGCGGCGTCACAGCAGGCCCTTCGTCGAGGGCACCCCGGCGCTGCCCGTCAGCGCGACCGCACGGCGCAGGGCCACCGCGACGCCCTTGAAGACCGCCTCCTGGATGTGGTGGCTCCCCTCCCCCGCGAGCTTCGTCACGTGCAGGGTGAGGGCGGCGTTCGCCACGAGCGCTTCGAAGAAGTGCTTCGTGAGCGTCGTCTCGTACGTGCCGACGAGCTCGACGGGCGTGTCGGCGTGGTACACGAGATAGGGGCGGCCCGACAGGTCCACGGCCACGCGCACGAGCGCCTCGTCGATCGGGACGGTAGCGTCGCCGAAGCGCTCCACCCCCGTCTTGTCGCCGAGCGCCTGGCTGAGGGCCTGACCGACGGCGATGCCGGTGTCCTCGACGGTGTGATGGGCGTCGACGTCGAGGTCCCCCTCCGCGCGGACGCGCAGCCCCAGGCGGCCGTGGCGGCCGAGCTGGTCGAGCATGTGGTCGAAGAACGGCACGCCGGTGGCGACGTCGGTCTCGCCGCCGCCGTCGAGATCGAGCAGCACGTCGAGGCGGGTCTCCTTGGTCTCCCGCACGATCTTGCCGACGCGGCTCACCGCCCGCCCCCTCCCGCGCCCGCCGGCAGGTCCGCGAGGCAGTCCCGCAACGCGGTGAGGAACGCGTCGTTCTCCTCCGCGGTGCCGATCGTCACCCGCACGCAGCCCTCCAGGCGAGGCGCCCGGGAGAAGTCCCGGACGAGCACACCCCGCTCGAGCAGGCGTCCGAAGAGGTCGTCCGCAGCGCTGCGCAGGAGCAGGAAGTTCGCCTCGGAGTCGAAGACCTCCACGCCGAGCGCGCCGGCCGCCTCCGCGACCCGGTCGCGCTCGGCGACGATCGCGCCGATGTGGGCGGTGACCTCGTCGGCGAGCGCGAGGGCCACGAGCCCGGCCTCCTGCTTTACCGCGTCGAGATGGTACGGCAGGCGCACCTTGCGGAGGTCGTCGACGACCCAGGCGGGACCGAGCAGGTAGCCGAGCCGCAGCCCGGCGAGCCGCCACGCCTTCGAGAACGTGCGGACCACGACGAGACGGTCGAGCGTGTCGAGGAGCGTGAGCGCCGAGCGCTCCCTCACCTCCGGGGAGAACTCCATGTAGGCCTCGTCGACGACGACGAGCGCCCGGCCCGCGTCGTGCAGCGCCCGGAGGACCGACGGTTCGACGCCCAGGCCCGTGGGGTTGTTCGGGCTCGCCAGCGCGACGACGTCGGGGTCGTGGCGCGTGACGGCCTCGACGGCGATCTGCGCGGTGAGCCGGAAGCGGTCGTCGAGGTCGGCGGCGACGAGGCCGGTTGCCGTCGTGCGCGCGAGCTCGGGGTACATGGAGTAGCTCGGCCGGAACGCCAGCAGCCGCCGACCCGTGCCGCCGTACGCCTGGAGCAGCTGCACGAGCACCTCGTTCGAGCCGTTCGCCGCCCAGGCGCGCTCAGGTGGCAGGCCGAACCGGTCGGCGAGCCGTTCGCGCAGCGCCCACAGGCGCCGGTCGGGGTAGCGGTGCAGGTCGAGCGCGGCCACCCGCTGGGCGAGGCGCTCGGAGAAGACCGCAGGCGGCGGCCAGGGCGTCTCGTTCGTGTTGAGCCGCACAGCGACGTCGAGCTGCGGCGCGCCGTAGGGCTCGACGGCGGCGAGGTCCTCGCGCACCGGTACGCGTCCCATCAACCCCCCTCGAGCCGGACGCGCACCGCCCGGGCGTGCGCGGGGAGGTCCTCGGCGGCCCCGAGCGCCTCGACGACGGGAGCCAGGCTCGCGAGCGTGTCCGCGTCGTAGGACACCCAGTTGATCGGGACGAGGAAGTCGTCGGTCCGCAGGCCGCCGGTGAAGCGCGCCGTCCCCCCCGTCGGCAGCGTGTGGTTCGGGCCGGCCGCGTAGTCGCCGAGCGACACGGGGGTGTGGCCGCCGACGAAGATCGCGCCCGCCGCCCGGATCCGGTCGGCGACCGCCTGTGCGTCGCGGGTCTGCACCTCGAGGTGCTCCGCGGCGAAGGCGTCCGCCACCGCCACGGCGTGGTCGAGGTCGTCCACGAGCAGGATGGCGCCCTGGCCAGACAGCGCCGCGCGGATGCGCTCGACGTGGCGGGCAACCGCGACCTCGTCCTCGAGGGCCGCGAGGATGCGCTCGGCCAGCTGCGGGTCGGGGGTGATGGCGATCGCCGTGGCCAGCGGGTCGTGCTCCGCCTGCGCGACGAGGTCGGCGGCGACGTGGCGGGGGTCGGCGGTGGCGTCAGCGATGATCGCCACCTCCGTCGTCCCCGCGAGGAGGTCGATCGCGCAGGCGCCCTCGGCGGCGACCTGCTGCTTCGCCTCGGCCACGTAGGCGTTGCCGGGCCCGACGACCTTGTCGCAGCGCGGCACGGTGGCCGTGCCGTATGCGAGCGCGGCGACGGCCTGCGCCCCCCCGATCGCGAAGATCCGGTCGGCGCCGCCCGCGATCGCGGAAGCCGCGAGGATGCTCGGCGCGATCCGCCCGTCGGCGTCGGGCGGCGAGGCGAGCACGACTTCCTCGACGCCGGCGACGCGGGCCGGGACGATGGTCATGACCGCCGTCGACAGCAGCGGTGCGAGCCCGCCCGGCACGTAGGCGCCGACGCGGCGCAGGGGGCTGTGCCGCACGCCCATGACCGCCCCGTCGCGCACGTCGGACCAGTCCCCGGGACGGGCGCGCTCGTGGAACCAGCGCACCTGGTCCGCGGCGCGCTCCAGCGCACCCCGCAGCGCGGGATCGAGCTGGGCTACGGCGTCCGTCACCTCCTGGCGTCCCACCTCGCGGACTTCGCCGTCGTAGCCGTCGAGCGCGGCGGTGTGGCGCCGCACGGCCGCGTCCCCCTCGGCGCGCACGGCGGCGAGGATGTCGGCGACGGTCTCGCGGACGCGCCCGGCGACGCCACCACCGGCGCGCAGGCCTTCGGCAGGACAGGGCCGCCCGCCGCGCAGATCGACAACGGGGATCATGGCATCGACTCTACCGGGGCTTCGGGGGGCCGGAGACAAGGCACAGCCGCACACATAGGCTGGGCTGCGATGGAGCTGCCCCTGTTCCCGCTGCATGTGGTCCTGTTCCCGGGCAGGCCGCTCCCCCTGCACGTCTTCGAGCCGCGCTACCGCACCATGCTCGAGGACTGCCTCGCCGCCGACCGGCGCTTTGGGGTCGTGGCGATCCAGGCCGGCAAGGAGGTCGGCGGCTGTGCCGAGATCTTCGAGGTCGGCACGGTCGCACAGATCGAGTCGGTCACGCCCCTGGCCGACGGCCGGTCGGACATCCTCACCCGGGGCGTGCAGCGCTTCCGCGTGCAGGAGCTCGTGCCGGGGACGCCGTACCTCAAGGCACGCGTCGAGCTGCTGGCGGAGGGCTGTGCCGCGGCGAGCGACCGTGCCCGTGCCGCCCAGCTGCGCGACCTGCTCGTGCCCTACCTCGCGGGCCTGGGAGCGCCCGACGAGCTCCTCGGGCGGCTGCCGTCCGATCCGGACGAGCTCGCCTACCTCGCCGCCGCGGCGCTGCAGACGGAGGTCCCCGACCAGCAGCGGCTGCTCGAGCTCGACTCGACCGGTACGCGCCTGGCCGCCACGCTGGCCATGCTGCGGCGGGAGGCGAGCCTCATGCGCCACTTCGGCAGGGTCGGCTCCCTGCGCCCCGCCGGCCCGAACGGCGCCCAGCTCAACTGACGGCGCCGACGCTCCGGCGGGCGGCCCGCCGCCGACGCCCACGGCCGACAAGGGACTAGCATGCCGTACATGGTGGCCACCATCCCCTCGCCGACCGACAACGCGCTGGAGATCGGGCCGCTCACCCTGCACTACTACGGGTTGGCGATCGCCCTCGGCGCGGTGCTCGCGGTGTGGCTGATGCGGCGGCGCTACGGCGCCGTCGGCGGTGATCCGGACCTCGCGGACCGCACCGCGGTCTGGGCGATCCTCGCGGGGCTCGTCGGGGCGCGACTGGCCTACGTGTCCACCAACCTCGACCGCTTCCTCGACCGCCCCTGGGCCGTGCTCTTCATCTGGGAGGGCGGCCTCGCCTTCTTCGGCGGTCTCACCCTCGGCGGGCTCGCCGGCCTGCTCTACCTGCGCCGCCAGGGCGCGCTCACGCCGGCGTTCCTCGATGCCGCCGCGCCCTGCATCCCGCTCGCCCACGCCGTCGGGCGATGGGGCAACTACTTCAACCAGGAGCTCTACGGCACGCCGACCGGGCTGCCGTGGGGCCTCGAGATCGACCGGGAGCCCCTGCCGGTCCACCCGACGTTCCTCTACGAGTCGCTCGCCAACCTCGTGCTCGCCGGCGTGCTCATCCTGCTCGGGCGCTCCGGGCGCCTCGCGAAGGGCTCCCTCATCTTCGCCTACCTCGTCGGCTACGGCACGATCCGCTTCCTGCTCGAGCTCGTCCGCACGGACACGGAGTTCCGCCTCCTCGGCATCAGCCGCAACGGCTACGTCGCCCTCGTCGTCGCCGCCGTCGGGGTCTTCGGGCTGACGTGGTGGAACCAGCGGCAGGCCGACAGCGAGGCGGCCGAGGCCCCGGCGAGCGCCGCCGAGGAGTGACCGTCCTCGTCGGCACGTCCGGTTGGCAGTACCGCGACTGGCGGGGCGCCTTTTACCCGATGGAGCTCGCGCAGCGCGAGTGGTTGGCCCACTACGCCGCACGGTTCACGACGGTGGAGATCAACGCGAGCTTCTACCGCCTGCCGGAGCGGTCGCGCTTCGCCGCGTGGCGCGACGCGACGCCCGACGACTTCGTGCTGTGCCCGAAGGCGAGCCGCTACCTCAGCCACATGAAGAAGCTCAAGGACCCCGAAGAGCCCGTGGGCCGGTTCGTCGCCGCGATCCGGGGGCTCGGTGACAAGCTCGGACCCGTCCTGCTCCAGCTGCCCCCGAACTTCCCCGCCAATCTCGACCGCCTCGACGCCGCGCTCGCCGAGTTCCCGCGCGGCGTGCGCGTCGCCGTCGAGCTGCGCCACGAGTCCTGGTTCACGGAGTCCACCCGCGCGCTGCTGGCCGCTCGCGGCGCCGCCCTCTGCCTCGCCGACCGGCGGTCGCGGTGGGTGTCGCCGCTGTGGCGCACCGCCGACTGGGGCTACGTGCGCTTCCACGAGGGGGCGGGGCCGTGGCCCTGCTACGAACGCGACGCCCTCGCCGACCGTGCCGGCGCGGTGGCCGAGCTCTACGGCAGCGCCGAGGTGTACTGCTTCTTCAACAACGACCCCCGCGGCTGCGCCGTCCGTGACGCCCGGTGGTTCGCAGAGGAGTGCGCCGGCGCCGGGCTGTTCCCCACACGTGTCCCCGCGGCGGGCGACATCAGCCTCGTCCCGCCGAAAGATCCCGCCGCCGGCTGAGGCTCGGGGTCACCGCCGCCGCCCGAGGCGCCCGAGGCGCCCCCGCACCGCTCGGGCGGCACGCCAGCTCGCGTAGCCGGTTGCCGTGCCCGCTCCCGCAGCGGCGACGAGCAGCAGCAGCGACAGACCGGGCCGGGCACCGCTGACCGCCCCACGCGCGGGGACGGCCGCCCGCCCGCGCACCCCCGGGCGCTCCGCCTGCTCGAGCAGCGCGTCGAGCAGGCCGTCCGGCGGCGCCCCCCCGGCGGCCGCTGCGCCCAGCTGCTCGAGGCCCGCGGCGAGCGCGGCCTGCTGCGCCCTCGCCTCCTGGCAGCGCGCGCAGCGGCGCAGGTGCACCTCGACGAGCCGGCGACGCCACCGGGCAGCGGTGCCGTCGACGACGGCGGGCAGCTGGCGCTCCACCTCGTCGCAGATCCTGCTCACGACCGCCTCCCCTCTCGCACGCCCGGGCGCACCTCGCCGGCCGCCGCGGGATCCGGCGCCCTGGCCTGGTGGTCGGCCATCAGCGCGCGCAGCTTTGCGTGCGCCCGGTGCAGGCGCACCTTGACGACCTCCTCGCTCACGCCGAGGACGTCCGCCGCCTCCTTCGTCGACAGCCCGCGCACGTCACGCAGGACGACGACGGCCCGCGCGTGCGCCGGGAGGTCGTCGATGGCCCGCCCCAGGCGGCGTACCGCGTCGCGTTCGGCCACCCGGCCCTCGGTGTCGTCGCCGGACGCGAGCTCGTCGGCTCCCCCCGGTACGGCGAACGCCGTGTGACCGGCGACCTGGCCACGTGCGCGCACGTCACCTCGCCGGCGCAGCGCCGTTGCGCACACGTTCGTCGTCACCCGGTGAAGCCACGTGCTGAACGCCGCCTCCCCCCGGAAGCCGAGCACCGAACGGACCACCCGCAGGTAGACCTCCTGTGTCGCGTCCGCCGCGTCGGCGGGGTCGTCGAGCAGCCGCCGGCAGAGCGCGTACACGGACCCGTAGGTCGCGCGGATGAGCGCCTCCATGGCGTCGGGTTCCCCCCGCTGGACGGCGCGGACGAGCTCGGGATCGACGTGCACGGCGCCATTGTCCCGCACCTCGGCCTGCGCGGCCGGTAACCATCGCGACTCCTCCGGGTCCAACACGACGAGCGAGGCAACCGCCTCGCCGACCGCATCGAGCAGGAGCAGTGGAGATGTATGCCTTCCTCGTTCTCGTCGCGCTCGCGCTGGCGCTGTCCGTCGTCCTTCAGGCGCTCGACGAGCTCGTCCCGGTCCGCGCCCCCGCGGCGTTGACCCGCACCGTCGCCGTCGCTGTAGGGGCCGGCCTCGCGTGGATGCTCGGCTACTCCGCCTTCTCCGCCTTCGGGCAGGAGCTGCGGGCGGAGTGGATGCATCCGGTCGTGACCGGGCTCGTGCTCGTCGCACTCGGCGAGTTCGCCCGTGGCGTCCTCGACGCGGTCGCGCACCGCTCCGCGGCGCCGCCGCTCGAGTCGGCCCCCACCGGCCGTCCCGCACGGGCCGCCTGACCTGCTGGCTCACCGCGCCGCGGCGCTCCATTCGCCGCTCACGACCGCCGCCCCCCGGCGGTCAGCCCACGGCGGCATAGAAGCGCGCCGCGGCCGGGGCGGCCACCGCGCCCCCGAATCCGCCTCCCTCGACGAGCACCGCGACCGCGAGGTCGCCACGGAACGCGACGAACCACGCGTGCGTGCGCGCCCCGGCGCCGAACTCCGCCGTGCCGGTCTTGCCCGCGACCGGCTCGCCGGGCACCTGCGCGCCTGTGCCGGTTCCCGCGGCGACGGCGTTGCGCATGAGTTCGGTGAGCTGAGCGATCACCGCGGGGGGCAGCGGTTCGGCGAGGGTCTCGTCGGGCGGCTCGTCGACGAGGACGCGGGGAGGGACCCAGCGGCCGCGGGCAACCGCCGCCGCGACGCTCGCCATGTGCAGGGGCGTCGCCTCGACCCGGCCCTGGCCGATCGCGGCGGCAGCGTGCTCGACGGGGTCGACGGGCTCGGGGAACCGGGCGTCGGCCACCGGCACGCCGATGTCGTAGTCGACGTTGAAGCCGAACTGGCGGGCGGTCGCCTCGAGCATCCCGGCGGGCAGCCGCTCCGCCTCGCCGACGAACGCGGTGTTGCAGGACTCGGCGAAGGCGTCACGGAAGCTGATGGGGCCGAGGGCGGCGAACCCGGCGTTGCGGAAGCTGCGGCCCCCGACGCTGACGGTGCCGGGGCAGGGGACGGTGGCGGCGGGGTCGAGGCCGTGGGACAGCAGCGCGACGGTCGTCACGACCTTGAACGTCGACCCCGGTGGGTAGCGGCCCGACAGCGCCCGGTCGAAGCCGCCCAGGGGGGCGTTCGCGACGGCGCGGACCTCGCCGGTGCGCACGTCGACCGCGACGAGCGCCGACGGGCTGGCGAGCGGGGCGAGCGCGGCCCGTGCGGCCTCCTGGACGCCGGGGTCGAGGGTGGTGCGGACCGGGTCCGGTTCGATCATCGGGAACTCGTGGAGGACCGCGACCACGACCGGCTCGGGCTGCCCCTCGCCCGGTCCGGCCACGACGCGGACGGCGCCGCCGGGCTGGCCGGCCAGGCGACGCTCGAGCGAGCGCTGCAGGCCCGACTGGCCCACCGCGTCGCCCGGCTCGTAGGGCGCGCCGAGGGCCTCCAGCTGCTCCTGCGTCGCCTCCCCCACGCTGCCGGCGACTCCGGCGAAGGGTCCGCCGGCGAGGTCGGCGCCGTTGCGGTCCAGCAGGGGCGCGCGGGCCGGCCAGTGCCGCTCGCGTTCGAGGCGCTGGCCTTCGGCGAGCTCGGGGTGGAGGGTCTGCGGGCCCCAGTCGATGACCCACCGGCCCTCGGCGGGCAGCAGCGTGAAGCTGCCCTCGTAGCTCCACTGCCCCAGGCCGGAGACGGTGAAGCTCGCCGCGTAGGACGCGGTCGCCTCTCCCGGCACCGGCTCGTCGAACGCCACGCCGCGGAGCCTCACAGCGGCGTCGCTGAGCCCGAGCGCCTCCACCGCCTCGGCGTGCCGGGCCCCTGCCCCGGTCGCGGGCTCGGCGACGAGCGCGTCGATGCGCCCCCAGTCGGCGGCCTGCCAGGCCTCGACGAAGTCCTCGGCGACCTCGATCGCCGCGAGCCGCGCGGCGCGCTCACGCTGCTGGCCGACGGCCGCGTAGGCGCCCGCCGCCATCGCCACGGCGGCGGCGACCACCCCGACACCGCCGATCACCCACCACCGCCGCACGCGCGCTCCTCACGAGGTCACACCCGGACGCGGCCCAAAGTAGCCCGCGTCGGCCTCGGCTTCTGGCAGGCGCCACGAGTGGCGGACACCGCCGGCCGCCGCCGGCGACCATCCCCGCTCAGGCGACCGCGTCTGCCCCGAGCAGCATCTTCAGCTCCGCGTAGAGCCCGGGGCTGCGGGCGACGCAGAGCTCCCCACCGAGGCGCAGCGTCGTGCCGTTCGCTTCGCAGCCGGCGAGGTGGAGGTGCACGGGGACGACGCCCGGGTGGCCGGCGAGGATCTCCCGCAGGCGGGCGACCACCTCGGGCGTGCACTGCCGGGGCGCGAGGACCAACCGCAACGGGGACCCCATGGCGTCGCTCACGTCGGGGGCGTGCACGTCGGAGGCGATGAGCTTGGGGGTGTCGGCGTCGTCGAGACGCCCCGTCACGCACAGGAGTGTGTCCTCGATGAGGATCTCCTGGGCCGCCTGGTACACCTGCGGGAAGAGGATCACCTCCACGCTGCCCTGAAGGTCTTCGAGAGTCCCGACGACGTAGGGCTCGCCCCGCCTCGTGAACTTCTTCGTGATGCCGGTGAGGATCCCCGCCACGGCGACCTGGCCGGGGGCCCCCTGCTCGAGCAGCCGTGCGATCGGTGCGGTCGACATCTGGGCCACGAGCCGCTCGAGTCCGAGGAGGGGATGATCGGAGACGTAGAGCCCGAGCATCTCGCGCTCGGCGGCGAGCTTCTCCTTCCGCTCGAACTCCACGTCGGGGATCGGCGCAGCGTCGACGAGCCCCTCGGACCCGTCGCTGTCGGCGTCGCCGAACAGCGAGAACTGCCCTTCGGCCTCCGCCCGCTTGCGCGACAGGGCGTGCTCGCAGATCGTCTCGAAGGCGAGCAGCAGCCCCTTGCGGGGATGCCCTAGGGACTCGAACGCCCCGGCCTTGACCAGCGACTCGACCGTGCGGCGGTTGAGCACCGAGGCGTCGACCTTGCGGCAGAAGTCGGCGAAGTCGGCGAAACGGCCCTTCGCGGTGCGCGTGGCGATGATGGAGTCGACGACGGCCTCGCCGACGTTGCGGACCGCCGAGAGACCGAAGCGCACCTCGGGTCGGCCGGAGTCCGGAGACGGGGCGAAGTCCATCTCCGAGGTGTTCACGTCGGGCGGCAGGACGGTCATGCCCATCATCCGGCACGAGTGGAGGTAGAGGGGCAGGCGGTCCTTGTTCGTCTTCACGCTCGTGAGCAGCGCCGCCATGTACTCGACCGGGTAGTGCGCCTTCAGCCAGGCGGTCTGGTAGCTCACGAGCCCGTAGCCCGCCGAGTGCGACTTGTTGAACGCGTAGTCGGCGAAGCCCTCGATGAGGTCCCACAGGTCGCGGGCGAGCTTGGGGTCGTAGCCGTTGGCCACGCAGCCGTCACAGAACTTCGACTTCTGCGCGTCCATCTCGGCCTGCTTCTTCTTGCCGATGGCGCGGCGCAGCAGGTCGGCCTGGCCGAGGCTGAACCCGGCGAGCTGCTGAGCGATCTTCAGGACCTGCTCCTGGTAGACGAGCAGGCCGTAGCTGCCGGCGAGGATCTCCTCGAGGTCGGGGTGGGGCACGCGGACCTTTGAGCGTCCGTGCTTGCGCTCGGCGTACTCGTTGTGCAGCCCCGCGGACATCGGCCCGGGCCGGTAGAGCGCGAGCAGCGCGATGATGTCGTCGAAGCAGTCCGGCTGCAAGTGGCGGCACAGCGCCTTCATCCCGGCCGAGTCGAGCTGGAAAACCCCGTCGGTGTCGCCCCCGGCGAGCATCTTGTAGGTCGCGGGGTCGTCGAGGGGGATCTCCTCGATGGCGATGCGCTCGCCGGTCTTCGCCTCGATGTGGGCGAGGCAGTCGCTGATGACCGTGAGGTTGCGCAGCCCGAGGAAGTCCATCTTCAGCAGGCCGATGTCCTCGACCATGCCGCCGTCGTACTGGGTGACGATCTCGCCGTCCGCCTCCAGGCGGAGGATGGGGGTGTACTCGGTGATGCGGTCGGGCGCGATGACGACCCCGGCGGCGTGGATCGAGTGCTGGCGGCGCAGCCCTTCGAGGCTCAGGGCGGTGTCGAGCACCTTCTTCGCGTCCGGCTCGTGCTCCCATGCCTGGCGCAGCTCGGCCGACAGCCGGCGCGCCTCCGCGAGCGGCTTGTCCTTGCCCATGACCGGCGGGGGCATCATCTTGGTGAGCCGGTCGCCGAAACCGAACGGGTAGCCGAGCACGCGGGCGGAGTCGCGGATGGCCTGCTTCGCTTTGATGGTGGAGAAGGTGACGATCTGTGCGACCTTGTCGTCGCCGTACTTCTCCGTCGTGTAGCGGATCATCTCGCCGCGGCGGCGCTCGTCGAAGTCCATGTCGATGTCGGGCATCGACACGCGCTCGGGGTTGAGGAAGCGCTCGAAGATGAGACCGTAGCGGATGGGGTCGAGGTCGGTGATCCCGGTGCAGTACGCAACGAGGCAGCCAGCCGCCGATCCACGCCCGGGGCCGACCCTGATGCTCGCAGACCGCGCGTACTCGCAGAGGTCGGCGACGATGAGGAAGTAGCCGGGGAAGCCCATCTGCTCGATGACCGCGAGCTCGGTGCGCAGCCGCTCCTCCACGTCGGCTCGCAGCGTCGACCCGTAGCGGCGTTCGGCGCCCGCGTAGACCTTGCGGCGCAGGTAGGCGGCCTCGCTCAGGCCGTCGGGGCAGGGGAACGCCGGCAGGTGGTGGCGGCCGAACGTGAGCTCGACGTTGCACCGCTCCCCGATCTCGAGGGTGTTGCGCCACGTCTCGGGACGGTCGGCAAAGAGGCCCCGCATCTCCTCGGCGGACTTGACGAAGAACTGGTCGCCCTTGAACTGGAAGCGGTTGGGGTCGTCCTTCTTGGCCCCGGTCTGGATGCACAGCAGCACGTCGTGTGCCTCGGCGTCAGCCTGCTCGGTGTAGTGGCTGTCGTTCGTGGCGACGAGGCCGACGCCGAGGTCGCGGGCGATGGCGACGAGCTCCGGGTTGTTCGCCCGCTGTTCGGGGATGACGTCGTGGTCCTGCAGCTCCACGTAGTAGCGGTCGGCGCCGAAGATGTCCCGGTGCTCGGCGGCAGCGGCCAGCGCCGCCGCGCGGTCGCCGCCGAGCAGCAGCTGGTTGACCTCCGCGCCGAGGCAGCCGGACAGGCAGATGAGCCCCTCGGCGTGCTCGGCGAGCAGCTCCTTGTCGGCACGGGGCTTGTACCAGTAGCCCTCGAGGTAGGCACGGGAGACGAGCCGCATGAGGTTTCGGTAGCCGGCCTGGTTCTCCGCGAGGAGCGTCAGATGGTAGTAGGGCTCGGCGCGCGCGTCCGACCCCTCGATCCGCCCCGCGTGCCGCCCGCCCTTGGCGTACCGGCTTCCCGGCGCGACGTAGACCTCGCAGCCGAGGATCGGCTTCACACCGTGGCGGTGCCCCGCCTTGTAGAAGTCCACCGCCCCGAACATGTTCCCGTGGTCGGTGATGGCCAGGGCCGGCATGCCGAGCTCGGCGACCCGGCGCATGAGCGCGTCGACACGGCTCGCGCCGTCGAGCATGGAGTACTCGGTGTGCGTGTGAAGGTGGACGAAGGAGTCGCCCATCTCACCCCCTCTGGGGTCTCGGCTGCGGGTCTAAATTACAACCGTGGAGTTCGCAGGGGAAGAGGCGGGGAAGCCCGGGGGAAGGCGGTCAGTGTAGTGCCTGCTCGCTTGCGTCCCCGTCCTGGCCCCCGCCCGCGGGGGTGGGCCGTCACCTGCTCGGCGCGCGCAGTGCGTCGCGAGCCCGCGCGATGTCGGGGGGCGGCGGCTCCTCGACCGACACGCGTTCGCCGGTGAGCGGATGGGTGAACGCGAGCCTGCGGGCGTGCAGCGCCGGCCGGTCGAGTCCGAGCTCGGCGGCGAGGGCGGCCGACGCCCCGTACGCCCGGTCGCCCGACACGGGATGCCCGACCGCTGCGAGGTGCACGCGCACCTGGTGGGTGCGCCCGGTCTCGAGGCGGACGGTGAGTGCGGCGGCGCGCGTGAAGTCCTCGTCGACGTCGTAGTGGCTGACCGCGCGGCGGCCGGCAGAGTCGACGGTGAACCGCGTGCGCCGGGTCGCCGACCGCGCGATCGGGGCGTCGATCGTGGCCGACGGCGGGTCGGGGACGCCGTCGACGAGCGCCGTGTACACCCGCTCCACGTCATGCGCGCGGAACAGCGCGGCGAGCCCCTCGTAGGCGGCGACGGTCTTCGCCACGGCGAGCAGCCCGGAGGTGCCGCGGTCGAGACGGTGCACGATTCCCGGGCGACGGGTCGGGCAGGGGCCGTCGTGGGGCCCGCAGGGGTCGGCGAGCGCAACGCCCATCGCCGCGAGCGCGTCAACGAGACTGCCTTCCCCGGGGCCGGCGCCGGCGTGCACGACGAGCCCGGCCGGCTTTGCGACGACGAGGAGGTGCGCGTCGGCGTAGCGGATGGGGACCGCCCCGGGAACGGGCGCCGGTGGCTCCTCGCGCCGGGCGACCCGCACGCGCTCGCCCGCCCGCAGCCGGTGCGACTTCGCGACTGCGACGCCGTCTACCGTGACCTCACCCGCCTCGATGCGGGACTGTGCCCTGCTCCGCGGCTCCCCGAGCCAGCCGGCGACGGCGACGTCGGCGCGACTGCCCTCGTCCTCGGGCCCGACCGTGCGGTCGAGCAGGGTCATCGCGCGGGGGCTGAGGTCTCCGGTCGCACGGAACGGTGCTGGGCGCGCTCGGCCTCGGCGGCGCGCTCCTCGCGGTCGACGATCGTGAGCAGGATCGCGATGCCCACGGCCCCCACGACGATGCCGACGTCGGCGAGGTTGAACACCGGCCACCAGCCGAGGTCGATGAAGTCGACGACGTGCCCGGAGGGGAATCCGGGGTCGCGCAGGAGGCGGTCGGTGACGTTGCCGAGGGCTCCTCCGGTCACGAGGCCGTACACGACCGCGAGGGACAGGCGGTCGGTGCGCGGCAGCGCCCGCACGACGAGGACGAGGACGAGCAGGGTCACGACGAGGAACAGGCCAGGGAAACCGGGGATGCCGAACGCGCCCCCGGGGTTGCGGACGAGCCGCAGGTCGACGAAGCCTAGCTCCACCCCGACGATCCCGGTGGCGGGCAGCTGCGCCACCGCGAGCACCTTCGTGGCCTGGTCCAGCAGCAGCCAGATGGCCGCCACGCCGAACGTCGTCACCTTCACGAGGCGGCCGGGCAGCGCCCGCCGGGACGGGGGCTCGGGTGCCGTCGCACCAGCCGGCGTGCCCGTCGAGCCCGGGGTCGCCCCCGAGTCGCGTTCCCGGCCGCGTTCCTGCAGGCGTGCTCTCCACCGGCTCGCGGGCTGCTCGTCGGCCGCGCCGCCGGTCGTGTCGGTGCTCGTTGCGCTCATGGCAGGCGAGTGTACTGGCGCGGGGGCGCAGGAAGGCACCACCGGGCCGGGCGCTACCATGCCTGCACATTCCGCGGTGACGTGCCCAGGAGGACGTGTGGGTTTCGAGCCTGTCGATCAGCAGCCCGACTTCCCGGCGCTCGAGCGCCGGGTGCTCGAGCGGTGGAGGGAGGAGCGGATCTTCGCGCGCTCCCTCGAGTCGCGCGCGGACGGGCCGCTGTTCCGCTTCTTCGAGGGGCCACCGACCGCGAACGGCAAGCCGGGCGTGCACCATATGGAGGCGCGGGTCTTCAAGGACGTCTTCCCCCGCTACCGGACGATGAAGGGCTACCGCGTCCCCCGCAAGGCGGGCTGGGACTGCCACGGCATCCCCGTGGAGCTCGAGGTCGAGAAGGAGCTCGGCTTCACGCGCAAGCCCGACATCGAGGCCTACGGCGTTGCGGCGTTCAACGAGCGGTGCCGGGCGTCGGTCACCCGCTACGTCGAGGAGTGGGAGCGGCTCACCGAACGGGTCGGTTTCTGGGTCGACACCGCCGACGCGTACTGGACGATGTCGACGTCCTACGTCGAGAGCGTCTGGTGGTCGCTGGCCAAGCTGTGGGACGAGGGCCTCGTCTACGAGGGCCACCGGGTGGTGCCCTACTGTCCCCGCTGCGGGACCGCGCTGTCCGACCACGAGGTCGCACAGGGCTACGCGACCGCCGTCGATCCTTCGGTGTACCTGCGGCTGCCCCTCGCCGACGGGCCGCTGGCCGACGCGGGCGCCTCCCTGCTCGTATGGACGACGACGCCGTGGACCCTCGTGTCGAACACCGCGGTGGCAGTCGGGGAGGGCATTCGCTACGTCCTCGCGCGGACGCCCTCAGGGGATCCGGTCGTGCTCGCGGCCGACCTCGTGCAGACGGTGCTGGCAGAGGGCGCGGAGGTGCTCCGCGAGGTCGCGACGTCCGAGCTGGTTGGGGCGCGCTACCGCCCACCGTTCGCCTACCTCGACGCCGACCTCGCCGGGGGCGCCCACGTCGTCGTCACCGCTGATTTCGTGACGACGGACGAGGGCACGGGCCTCGTTCACCTCGCACCGGCTTTCGGGGCCGACGACATGGCGGCGTCCCGCGCGCATGGACTGCCCGTCGTGAACCCCGTCGACCTCGAGGGCCGCTTCGACGAGCGGGTCACCGACTTCGCCGGGCAGTTCGTGAAGGCTGCGGACCCGGGGATCATCGAGGCGCTGCGGGCCAAGGGGCTGCTCCTGCGCGCCGGCGAGTACACGCACACCTATCCCTTCTGCTGGCGGTGCGCGACGCCGCTGCTGTACTACGCGAAGCCCTCGTGGTACATCGCCACGACGAAGATCCGCGACCGCCTGCTCGAGGAGAACGCGGACGTGGACTGGCACCCGCCGCACATCCGCGACGGACGCTACGGGGACTGGCTGCGCAACAACGTCGACTGGTCGCTGTCGCGTGAGCGCTACTGGGGCACGCCCCTGCCGCTGTGGCGCTGCGGGGACTGCGGGTCGGTCACGGCGGTTTCGTCGCTCACGGACCTCGGCGCGAAGGCCGGCGAGGACCTCTCGGAGCTCGATCCCCACCGTCCCGCCGTCGACGAGGTCGCGCTCCCCTGCGCCTCCTGCCCGGGCACCGCCCGCCGCGTCCCCGAGGTGATCGACGCCTGGTACGACTCCGGCTCGATGCCCTTCGCCCAGTGGGGGTACCCCCACGTACCCGGCAGCGAGGACCGCTTCCGCGCCCACTTCCCCGCCGACTTCATCTGCGAGGCCGTCGACCAGACACGCGGGTGGTTCTACTCGCTCATGGCGGTGGCGACCCTGCTGTTCGACGCGAACAGCTACCGCACCGTGCTGGTCCTCGGCCACATCGTCGACGCCGACGGCAAGAAGATGTCGAAGTCGCTCGGCAACATCCTCGACCCCTGGGAGCTCATCGAGTCACGGGGGGCCGACGCGCTGCGCTGGCTGTTGCTGACCGACGGCTCGCCGTGGGTCGCGCGCCGGGTCGGCCCCGAGCCGCTCGACGAGGTCATCCGCAAGTTTCTCCTCACCGTCTGGAACACCTACTACTTCTTCGCCACCTACGCGCGCATCGACAAGTGGTCCCCGGGCGCGTCGGACACGCCGCCGCTGGACAGGCGCCCGATCCTCGACCGCTGGGTGCTCGCCGAGCTCGCAGCGCTCGTGAAGACGGTGGACGCGAGCCTCGAGGGCTACGACACGACCGCCGCAGGCCGTGCGATCGCGACGTTCGTCGACGATCTTTCGAACTGGTACGTGCGGCGCAGCCGCCAGCGCTTCTGGCGCCCCCAGGAGGAGGGCGGGACCCTCGGCGCGGACAAGGAGTCCGCGTTCGCGACCCTCCACGAGTGCCTCGTGACGCTGAGCGCCCTGCTGGCGCCGTTCGTGCCGTTCCTTGCCGACGAGCTCTACACCAACCTCGTGCGCAACGTCGACGCTCACGCGCCCGCGAGCGTCCACCTCCTCGAGTTCCCCGTCGCCGACGGAGCCGCCGCCGACGACGCGCTGCGGTCGGCCATGGCCGTCGCCCGGCGCATCGTCGAGCTCGGACGCCGTGCGCGCAACGAGGCGAAGCTCGGTCTGCGCCAGCCGCTGCGCAGAGCGGTGGTGACCCTGCCCGCCGGCGACCGTGCCGCCTGGCCGGCCGTCGCGCCGGTCGTCGCCGAAGAGCTGAACGTCAAGGGCATCGAGATGCCCCAGGGCGGCGACGCACTCGTCGCCTACCGGGTCAAGCCGAGCTTCCGCGCCCTCGGCCCCGACTTCGGGGCGCGGACCCCTGCCGTCGCGGCGGCAATCGAGGCGACGGACCCGGACGACCTCGCCGCGACGCTCCACGCGAGGGGGGAGGCGGAGGTGACCGTCGGCGGGGTCCCTGTGCGCATCCGGTCCGAGCACGTCCAGGTTCTCGAGGAGTCGGCGAGCGGGTGGCACGTCGCGAGCGAGGGCCCCTACAGCGTCGCGCTCGACGTGGCCGTCGACGAGGAGCTGCGCCTCGAGGGCCTCGCCCGCGAGCTCGTGCGCGGACTCAACGACCTGCGCAAGCAGGCCGGTCTCGCGCTCGACGACCGCATCGACCTGGAGATCGCCGCGGAGGACGACGCCGCCGCGGCGCTCGACCGCCACGGCGGGGAGGTCGCCCGTGAGGTCCTCGCGGTCGCGCTCCGCCGGGGCCCGGCCGAGGGGGGCCACGAGCTGGCGCTGGGTTCCGACGCCCGCGTCCGGGTCAACCTGGCGGTCGCGAGGTGACGCGCCGCTCGTGGATGACAGGTGCTGCCGTGCTCGCTGCCGCGGCGGCCGCCGGCGTCGTCGCCGCCCGACGGACCTTCGAGAAGATCGCGCCTCCTCCGGACCTCTCCGGTTCGCCGGTCCCCCTCGAGACCCCGCTACGCGCCCCGCTCGGGTCGGCCCGGGACGCCCGCACGGTCCCGCCGTCGTGGGAGCCCCCCGCCCTCGCGGCCCTCGCCCGTTGGGAGCCGCCAGCGCCGCGCCACGTCGCCACCCGCGTGGCCGCCTACGCCTGGGCGGCGCCGCTCACCGTTCCCGGGCTCGTCGCCGGATGCCTGTCGGGGGTGCGTCCCCGGCCCCGTGAGGGAGTGCTGCTGTTCTCCGGGGCTCGCGGGCTCACCGCGGCCCTGCTCCGCCGCCACGGCTACGCCGCCGTGGCGATCGGTCACGTCGTCATCTGCCTCGACGAGCCCACCCCGCCCCTGCTCGCCCACGAGCTCGTCCACGTCCGCCACGCCGAGCGTCTCGGCGCGCTGGCGGCGCCCCTCTACCTCGGGTTGCTCGCCGTCTACGGCTACGCCCGCCACCCGCTGGAGCGGGCCGCCCGCCGGGCCGCCCGGCGAGTCGCCGGCGCGCCGTAGGCGCCCGCCGGCCTCCGTGGCGGCCCGCACGACGTCGGGCCCCCAGCGGCAGGTCCGATGACGTGGGCCGCGGTCAGCCCAGCGCCTCGACGATCCGGCGGGCGACGAGCAGGGACACGCCGGGCGTCCGCGCGATCTCCTCCGCGCTGCTCGCCTGCAGCGCCGAGACGCTGCCGAACTGCTCGAAGAGGGCGTCGACCTTCGAAGGACCCACGCCGGGGATCCCGGCGAGCGCGGCGTGGAACTGCACGCGGTCCTCCACACGACCGCCGGACCGCTTCGCCGCGGCCTTCTTCGTTGCCTTCTTCGCGGCGGCCTTCTTCGTCGCCTTCTTCGCGGCCACGGCCTTCGCCACCGCCGTCTCGATGGCTGCGGCCTTCTTCGCGGCAACCTTCTTCGTGGTCGCCTTCTTGCTCGCCGCGACCTTCGTGGTCGCCTTCTTGCTCGCCGCGACCTTCGTGGTCGCCTTCTTGCTCGCCGCGACCTTCTTCGTGGTCGCCTTCTTCGCGACGGCCTTCTTCGTCGCCTTCTTCACCGCGGCCTTCTTGGCCGCAGCCTTTTTCGTGGCCTTCCTGGCGGCCCGCTTTCTCGGCGCGACGACCGGCACCTCGACAACCGGGGGTGCGACCTCTTCCGTGCCCTCCTGCGGCTCGGCGACGGGCTCCGGTGCGACGGGGGCGGGCGCGACCGGCGCTGCCGCGGCAGGCGCCGCGGCCGGGGGCTCCGCGACCGGCGCGGGCGCGGCCTCCGGAGCGCGCTTCGCCGCCGTCTTCTTCAGCCGGAGCTTGCGCAGCGGCGCCGGAGCAGGAGCAGGAGCAGGCTCGGCCGCGGGCGCCTCCGCCGCCTCGTCGGCTGGGCTCGCGGGCTCCTCGGCGGGGCCGGCGGGTGCCGGGGCCGGCAGCGTCGCCGTCACGTCCTCGTCCTCGCCGTCGTCGCCTGACCTCGTGGCGACGGGCCGTAGGCCCGCCACCGCGCCGGGGCGCCACCGCGACTGCTCCCCGCCGCTGCCCTCCTCCGTCACGACCTGCACACGACCCGCCGGCGCCTCGTCGGCCGCGGCCGGGCCCGCACCGCTGCCGAGCGGTGCGGGCATTGGTGTGCTCACCGGGCCGGGCGCGGGCTGGGGTCCCGGCGCCGGGCGGTCGGTCGAGCCAGGCGACCATCCGGGTGACCCCGACCACGTCGGGGCCGCTTCGCCACCAGCGGGAGCGCCGGCCGCAGCTCGGCCCGGTCGCCCGCGGATGATGCCGATGACGAGGAAGACGCCGGCCAGCAGGCAGGAGAGGATCGACACGTACACAAGGGTGAGGTCATCCCCGGCGAAAACCCCGATCACCAGGGTCACCGCCCCGATGATCACCAGCACCATGCTGACGACGATCACCGACGCACCACCATCCTGATTCCTTCCCTCATACGGCCCCGCATCGGCGCGCTTGGCGTCCACGCCGCATAGGCCCTGGCCCGGCTGCGCATGCTAGCAGTCCTGCGCTTCACGTCTCCGGGCCGTGCTCCCAGTACACGCGCCCGACTTCCTCGGCGTCGGTTCCCGCCGGGGTGTCGACGTGGGCGAGGGCAGCAAGGCCGTCGGGAATCTCGGGCAGGTCACCGGCACGGTCGAGCATCGCGAGCTGCTCGGCGATCACCGCCTCCACGCGCTCACGGTACTCGCTGCGGAAACGCGACAGGTCCTCGACCGCGCGGCGCACGTGGTCGAGCACCTCCTGAGCACGCCGCTCGTGCTCGCCGGCCCGCTGCTCGGCGTCGGCGATGATCTCGTGGGCCTCCCGGCGGGCCTCCTCGAGGGTCCGCTCCGCCTGCTCGCGCGCTTCGGCGACGGTTTCGTCGGCCGTCCGCTGGGCGGCCAGGAGCGTGCGCTGAAGGAGGCTTCCCGACTCCCCCGCCTCCTCCGTCTGGCGCTCCAGCGCTCCGACCTTCTCGGCGAGCGCGTCCCGTTCCCGGGTGAGCTCCTCGATCCGCGTTGAGACCCGGTCGAGGAAGCGGTCGACCTCGTCCTGGTCGTAGCCGCGAAAGCGCTCCTTGAAGACCTGCCGCTCGATGTCGTCGGGAGTCATCGCATCTGTGCCCGGGCGGTTCAGAACAGGCCCGCGCCGGCCGGGCAGATGAGCGCGCGCAGGATGATGATGCCGAAGAAGAGGATGAGCGGTGACAGGTCGAGCGCGCCGGCGCCGATGCGCACCGGCGGCAGCACCCCCCGCAGCGGGTTGAGCAGAGGATCGGTGACCGCCCGGACGCCGCGGGCGACGGGCTGGACCGGTTCGGGAAGCGACGGCACCCACGACAGGATGATGCGGACGAGCAGGACCACGTAGTAGACGTCGAGGGCGATGCAGAGCACCTGCATCAGCGGGTTGGGGTTCATGTTCTCCTCACGCCTGGTTGAAGAAGCCGCCCTCGGTGAGCCGGCGGCGTTCTTCGGTCGACACCTCGGTGCCGAGCGGCGTCAGGAGGAAGACCCGGTCGCCGACCCGCTCGATGCGTCCGTCGAGACCGTAGATGAGCCCGGACGCGAAGTCGAGCAGGCGTTTCGCGGTGGGTTCGCTCGCCCCCGCGAGGTTCATGATCACCGGGATGCCGTTGCGGAACCGGTCCCCCACCTCCTCGACGTCGTTGAAGGTCGTGGGATCCGTGATGTGGACCTTGCTGCTCGGCACCGGCTGCACGAGCGGGCGCGTGGGCTCGCCGGGCGGTTCCTGCCGGCTCGGCGCGATGCGCCGCACGTTGGACGGCTCCATACGCGCGGTCTCGGGAGCCCGGGAGGGCAGCGACTCCTCGGGCAGCTCGGCGTACTCGTCGTCGTACTCCTCGATGAGCCCGAGGTAGGTGCCGATCCGCTTCCACATCGTCGCCATGGTCTGCTCTCTCTCGCTTCCTCGCCTCACGCGCTGGGCCGCGGTCCGAACACGGCCTCCCCGACGCGCACGACGGTCGCCCCCTCCTCCACAGCGACCTCGACGTCGCTGCTCATACCCATGGAGAGGTGCTGAACCTCGGGGAACTTCTCCCGCAGCTCGTCGCGGAGCGCACGCAGCCGGGAGAAGACGGGGCGGGGGTCCGTCCCCAGGGGCGGAATCGTCATGAGGCCTTCGCAGGCGACCCCCGGCAGGTTGCGGATCGCCGCGACGAGCTCCCCGGCCTCGTCGATGCGACAGCCCGCCTTCGCGGGATCCTCCCCGGCGTTCACCTGCACGAGCAGCCGCTGCACGCGTCCGGACCAGCGGGCCTGGACCTCCTCGGCGATCCGCTCGGCCAGCGGGAGCCGGTCGACGGAGTGGATGAGGCTCACGAGCCCGACCACATCGCGCACCTTGTTGCGCTGGAGGCGGCCGACGAAGTGCCAGCGGACACCCCGCCCGAGGGAGCGCGACTTCGCGACGAGCTCCTGCACCCTGCTCTCGCCGAGGTCCACCTGCCCGGCGGTGACCGCGGCGCGGGCGACCTTGGCGTCGAAGCCCTTCGTCACGGCGACGAGCGACACCGCGCCCGGGGACCGTCCCGCCCGCCGCGCCGCCTCGTCGATGCGCCGGCGCACCGCTGCGAGACGCGCGGGCACCACCCGCTCGGCGTCGGCGGCGGGAGTCGGGGAATCGTCGGAGACGATCGGCGAGCACATCTCCATCAGTCTAGGCAACCCCCCCTCGTCCACCGGGGAGGTCGAACGGGGTCTCGGGTGCGCGCCGGCGGCACACCACGCCGGCCTGACGGCCGGCGGTTTCGGGCGCGTCGCCGCGGTGGCTGAACCACCGCTGGGGGTGGCAGCGCGTGCAGGCCCCGTACGTGCGCACCGTGGCGACGCCCGCGACGGCGAGCTGTTCGCGCACGGCGGCCGGCAGGTCGAGTGCGGGGGTTCCCCGGCGGGTCTCGGTCCGGGCTGTGGGGACCACCTCGGCGACCGCGTCGACGACCTCCCGGGGAAGCTCGTAGCAGCAGCCCCCGATCGCCGGCCCGACCACGGCGACGACGCGTTCCGGCGCGTCGGTCATGACCGCGACGCTGGCGCCGACGACCCCGGTGGCGACACCGCGGCGACCGGCGTGCACGGCGGCGACCGCCCGCCCCGGGTCGACGAGCAGCACCGGGACGCAGTCGGCGACGAGCACGACGAGCGCGACGTCGGGCGCCCGGGTCACGATCGCGTCGGCTCCGGCCACGGCGTCGCTGCGGCGGCGCAGCCCGCGCCCGCGGTCGTCGGGACCCACGACGGCCACCCCCGCCCCGTGCGTCTGCTCCATGTACACCGCGTCGTCCGCGCGAAGGCCGACGAGGGCGGCCACGCGCTCGCGCGCCGCCGCGGCGTCCCCGCCGCCGACGGCGAGCGAGACGTTGCCTACTCCGCGGTCGGTGAAGGCCAAGCGCGCGGCGGGGTCCTCCGGGATCGTGAGCGCGCGCGCCGGGGAGTCGAGGGCGGCCCGGCTCACCGCTTCAGGAAGGACGGGATGTCGAGGTCGTCGTCGTCGTCGCCGATCACGACAGGGGGTCGGTCGGCCGGGCGGCGGAACACCTCGTCCTCGTCCTCGTCCTCGTCCTCCTGGAAGGGGCCGCGGCCGGTGGGGGCATGCCCGG
>Ga0247713_1000073_pt1 | contig 69565 bp, 62 predicted proteins | sample 21E_NmetaG_FD_189936 | JGI IMG/M metagenome (GOLD analysis project Ga0247713, IMG submission 189936) | Soil microbial communities from hillslope of Landscape Evolution Observatory, University of Arizona, Oracle, AZ, United States - 2-1-E_N | ecosystem: Engineered > Artificial ecosystem >... | reverse complement strand
GCCTAATCTGGCGCTCTTCTGTCGCTTACAGAGGGATTTGGGTAACTAGACTTGCCATCAGGTCTCGTCGAAGGCGCGTTCTGCTCAACTGCCGGAGCTCGTCGAACCGCTCGTCGAAAAGCGCTCTTTGTCTCTTCAGGAGATATGGGGCAAGGTGAAATGCACGGACCTCCTTCGCCGTCTCGGAGCGGGTGAGGATGCTCTGTAGGTAGGCGGTAAGTCGCTGCGTGGTGGTGTTACGGACGTAATAGCTGTAAAAGGCCCGCCCGTGCCCCACGCTGCTTGACCACAGCGGGAGAAACGCGGCCGCTACGACAAAGACGAGGATCGGTTGGATGCTCATCACAAGCGCGAGGAGCCCAATCAGCGCGACTCCCGAGCTGATGACGTGTGTCAAGTCTCCAACCATGTTGACAGGTCGGAACATCGCCTCCCGCTGGGCCCGTAAGAAGCGGTCGTGGAAAGAAGGGTTCTCCAAGGACGCAAGGTCGAGCGAAGCGGCCTTCTCCGCGAGCATCGCCTGAGCGGTTTGGCCCACGAGCTCGGGAAGGAGGCGGCGTGTGTCTGAGGCGGCCACCACGATAACCCGCGCTGCTACCATCGCGGTCAGTGCGACGGCGACGGGAGGGATCGCGGCGTCCATGCCTGCACCTTGACGGCTGACTTTGAGGACGCTTTCGAGAGCCCACTTTCCAGCGAGGATCTGCGCCGGAAGCGCCAAACCGGACAGCGTCTGTAGCGTCGCCATGCGGATCGTCTCTGAGCGGCTAGACCGCCATACCAGGCTCAATGCTGGCCGGGTCAGCGCAAGCAGTTTCGTGAAAGAGACAGTGTCGGGATCAGTTCGCCTCTCCTCGGCAGCGCGGGGTTGCGTTACCTCGGTGTCACGAGGCGAGCGAGCCGCCGCCTGTTTCGAGTCGCGGTTGTCCTCGGAATTCATCTCGTGTTGTTGGTTCCCTCGGCTCACTGGAGGTCGCCGCCTTCCCATTGCCCTTCGGGATCATCCGCCTTTTCGCCACAACACTCAACCCGCCGAGCGGCTGATCGACCCGGGGGCTCACCCCGGTCGTCGCTAATCAGATGCGATTTCACGGAGGCTCTATGAGAGGAGTTTGAAGCGGTGGCAGACCGATGGGACCGCGAGGGGACCGCGGGCGAACGTAATCCACGGCAATCGAGGGCAATGTTGAGAGACACCAAATCAGGCCGCTGAACTGCACAAACGCAAATTTGCCCTGGTAGCGCGTTTGCTACGTTCCTCACTTACAACGCAGGGTCGGCGGTTCGAACCCGTCAGCGCCCACCAACACCGCCCACTTCAACACTGCGCAAGTAGACGCGTCTCAGGCTACGGGACCGCTAGAGGACGCGTGGGCCCGTGGCGACCATTAGCACAACTTGATCGGGGGCTCGCCTGGGTGCCTCCTCACCCTATGAAACCGTTGGTTCGGACGTCCAGCGGGCGCGGGGCCGCAGATTTTACGGCCCGAACACCGGCGGTGGTCGACCGACCGGTACCCACCCGCTAGCCTTGGCTCTAGTGGGGACGGCAGCGGAGCACAACGTCACGATCACAGGGCGCTCGGACGGCCAACCGATGGTCTTCGCGCACGGTTTCGGCTGCGACCAGAACATGTGGCGCTTGGTCGCCCCCCACTTCGAGGACGATTTCAAGATCGTGCTCTTCGATCTCATGGGCTACGGCGGCTCAGACCTCAGCTCCTATGATCCGGAACGGTACGACTCACTTCAGGCGTACGCCGACGACGTCCTGCGGATCTGCCACGAGCTCAGGCTCACCGATGTGATCTTCGTCGGGCACTCCGTGTCCGCGATGATCGGCGGTCTCGCGGCCGCGGCAGAGCCCTCGCTCTTCGCCAAGCTGGTGTTCGTCGGTCCCTCGCCGCGCTACATCGATGATGACGACTACGTGGGCGGCTTTGGCGAGGAGGACATCAGGGAGCTCCTCGACTCCCTCGAGAGCAACTACCTGGGGTGGTCGAGCGCCATGGCCCCTGTGGTCATGGGCAACCCCGAGCGACCCGAACTCGGCGAGGAACTGACCGAGAGCTTCTGCCGCACCGACCCAGCGATCGCGCATCGCTTCGCGCGCGTCACGTTCCTCTCAGACAACCGCGCCGACCTGGCGCAGATCAAGACGCCAACACTGGTGCTGCAGGCGAAGAAAGACGCGATCGCCCCCGTGGCCGTTGGCGAGTTCGTGGCCGAGCAGCTGCCGCAATCGACCTACGTGCTTCTCGACGCCATCGGGCACTGCCCGAACCTCAGTGCGCCGGAGGCGACCGTTTCGGCCATCTCGGCATTCGTCCGTGACCGATAGTCGTTACAACACCTCCAAGACGGACGTCGCGCTCGACGGGTTCTACACCGCGCTCCTCGACGACGACCCGTCGGCGCTCTACGAGCGGGCGCCTTGTGGCTACCTGTCGACCACGCCGGACGGAAGCATCGTCAAGGTCAACCAGACCTTCTGTGCCCTCACGGGCTACGCGAAGGGGGAGCTCGTCGGCAAGAGGAGGTTCGCAGAGCTTCTGACCGTGGGTGGGCAGATGTATCACGAGACTCACTTCGCGCCGATGTTGCAGATGGAGGGACAGGTGCGCGCGATCGCACTGGAGGTCGTGCGAGTCGACGGGGAGCGTCTCCCCGTCCTCGTAAACGCAGTACTCGAGCGCGACGATGCAGGTAATCCGGTAATCGTGCGTACCGCCGTCTTCGACGCGACCGATCGACGCGAATATGAGCGGGAGTTGCTACGCGCCAAACAGCGCGCGGAGGAATCAGAGGCGCGCGCGCGGGCGCTCGTCCACACGCTGCAACAGACGTTGATCCCACCGGAGCCGCCGGACATCCCTGGCCTCGACGTGGCGGCCGCCTTCCGTCCGGCCGGTGTCGGCGACGAGATCGGCGGGGACTTCTACGACGTTTTCCAGATCGGCACCGGCGACTGGGCGGTGGCGATCGGCGATGTATGTGGCAAGGGTGTGGAGGCCGCGGTGATCACGGCTCTGGCTCGTCACACGATCCGCGCCGCCGCGGTGCACTCGAGCCGTCCCTCCGAAATCCTCGCGATCGTCAACGAGGTCCTGCTGCGCCACGAGAGTGAGCGCTTCTGCACGATCGCGCTCATGCGCCTGCGGCAGACCGGCGGCGACTGGACGGCGACGGTCAGCTCCGCCGGTCATCCCCTGCCGCTCGTCTGCACCGAGACGGGAGAGGTGCGCGAGATAGGAGGTTTTGGGGCATTGCTGGGCGTCTTGCCGCAAGCCGGTCTGACCGACGACGATGTCTCGCTGCGTCGCGGAGACTCGTTGTTCCTCTTCACGGACGGCGTCTTGGAGGCGCGCGCAGGCAGCGATTTCTTCGGCGAGGAAAGACTCAAGGCCGCATTACCCGGCCTCGCAACCTCTGCTTCCGCCATGGCCGACGGCATCCTCGACGGAACCCTGCGCTTCCAATCGGGCGTCACGAGCGACGACATCGCGCTGGTTGCCGTGCGCATTCCCTAGCGACAACGCGGCTTTGCTCGTGGGCGAGGCGTCACCAGAGCGAACCCGCGAATGGGAATGCGATCGATCTGAACTCGAGATCGATCCAGATCTCGGTGATGAGATCTTCCGAATGCAGCCCCCGATCGGACAGCAATTCAGGAGTCCCTAAACACACATTGGGACCGCGAGTGAAACGGGGACGAGACAATTCACGGCAACCCACGGCACGTTGAGTGACCCGAGTCCGCGGGCGCGATAGGCGGTTCGCTCGAGGTGAGTAGGAGGAGAGCTTGGCTCAGGAGGCTGGGCTCAACTCACCGCTTTCTTCACGAGCGCGCCGATCCTTTTCTCTTCGGCGGCGCTCAACTCCTTAAGCGCGAAGGACGTCGGCCACATGCCGCCTTTGTCGAGGTTCGCGGTGTCGCTGAAGCCGAACGTCGCGTACCGCGACTTGAACTTATCCGCGCTTTGGAAGAAGCAGACGACCTTGTCGTCCTTGGCGTACGCGGGCATCCCGTACCAGGTTCTCGACGAGAGGGATGGAGCGTTGGCTTTGATGATCGCATGGATCCGCGTGGCCATGGTGCGATCCCGTTCCGGCATCTCGGCGATCTTTTCGAGTACGGCGCTTTCGCTGGCTTCCGCCTTCAGCTCTCGGGCTCGCTCCTTCATCGCGGCTCGTTCCTCGGCCGTGAATCCCTTGTTGGACTTCTTGCCGGTCGCGGTGGTTCTCTTGGCGGACTTCTGCGAAGCCTTCTTTGCGCTCATCGTTTCCTCCTGTGCGGGCTGTTATGCGGCGACACTAGCCGGTGCGGACCGCTAGCGAGAGGCGGTGGTTTACCCGATGTGCGGTAAGTCGGTCGTGAGTTCAGGCGAAGAGTGCAACTACTTCATCTGGGTCCGAGTTGGCGACGGCCATCTTGATGGCGTCGGGCGCTGCGTCCACGCTCGGAAGAACCGACAAACCTGTCGGAGCTTTCCGCGGCTAGGTCGGTCGGTACGTCAGCATTACGCCCCCGGTGCTCGTAGTCGACGAGTCGACGAGCTCGAGTTTCGTTAGCTGATCGTTGTCCCGGAACAGCTTCTTTCCGCTCCCTAGGAGAATCGGGTACATGGTCAAGAAGTATTCGTCGACGAGATTGTTCTTCATCAAGGTCTGAACCAATTCCCCACTGCCCAACACCGCGATCCGCTTGCCGGGTAGTTCCTTGAGCGTGCGCATCTCTTGGACGGCATCGCCCTCGATCACTTTCGTGTTTTTCCATCCAGGATTCCTTAGCGTCCTTGAGACGACGTACTTTGCAGTGTTGTTCAGGTGATCCGTGAATGGAATCTCTCTTGGCGCGGTCGGCCAATACGCGGCGAAGTTCTCATATGTCTTACGACCGAACAGGTAGGCATCCGTCACGGCCATACTGTCGGCGATACTCTCCGCGAGGCCCTCGTCGTGGTAGGGGACCGCCCAGCCGCCGTGCTTGAACCCGCCTTCGGTGTCCTCTTCGGGTTGTCCCGGGGCCTGCATCACACCGTCGAGCGACAGGAAATCGATAACAACGAGTTTCCTCATAAATCCCTCCTAGCTGCGAAGCGTTGATACCTCCGAACAGACTCCAGGGGAGAGAAAAACTCATCGGTAACCCTTCGATTACGCTGGCCCTCTGATGTCATCTGAATGCCCACGCGGGCGCTCATTTTGGATCTTCGGCCTGGCCTCCGGCGGTATCGCCGCGGGGCACTCGCTCGCCTTCTTCCTGGCGCGCGCCGGCGACGAGGGGCACCGATCTGTGGCGTCGGGCGGCCACGGGCATTGGGACGAGCTTGTGGCGGTGTGCATTCTTGCTGCACTTGCGGGGCTCCTCATGTTCGGAATCAGGTGGGCGCGCGCGCCGAGCGCGGCCGGGGAGGCGAGCTCGCTGTTCGCACCGCTCGCGATCCGATTGGGGGCACTCCAGGCGGGCGGCTTCATCGTCCTCGAGGCGGCCGAGCGGGTCCTCGCACGCGCTCACGCCCACGCCCTTCCGCTTTGGGAAGAGCCGGTGATATGGATCGGCCTTGCGTTGCAGGCGGTTGTCGCCGTTGCCGGCGCTTTGCTCCTTTTGGTCTTGGCTCGAACGGTCGACGCGGTGCGGTTGCGCACCCGCGGCCCCAGCGCGGCTACACGGCGGGTTTCGTCGTGGCCCGAACCGTCGGTTCCCCTGACGGCGCCGCGATTGACGATGGCGTCCGGCGGACCCTCCTTCCGAGGACCGCCCGCTACCAAAAGGTAGCCGGTCCCAACGCGCACTCTGCGCGGGTCGTACGACGCTCTGCTGGTCCGGAGGTTCGTATCGACGACTACCGATTTGAAGGAGCAGGATTGATGAAGATATTTCTTACAGGCGCGTGTGCCTGCTTTGTGCTGCTGTACGCCGCGCCGGCCATTGCCCACGTGACCATCCAACCCAGCGAGGCGCCGGTGGGATCGTTTCACGCATTCGTGGTGCGCGTGCCGAACGAAAAAGACGACGCCGCGACAACGCGCGTCGAGGTGAAGCTGCCGCCGCTCGCGTTTGTCGCGTTCGAGAACGTGGCCGGATGGGATCGACGCGTGAAGATGACCGAGCTCGACGAGCCGCTGGTGGTGTTCGGCAACGAGGTCACCGAGGTTCCCGGCACCGTCGTGTGGACCGGCGGAGAGGTCGAGCCCGGCGAGTTCCAAGACTTCGGCTTCTCGGCGAGGATGCCGGACGAGGCGACCACGCTCACCTTCGAGGCGATCCAGACGTATGACAACGGCGACGTCGTTAAGTGGGTGGGGCCGCCTGACGCCGACGAGCCGACCGCGCAGGTGAGTGCCATCGATATCGGAGCCGGCGAAGACCAAGGCGAATTGGGCGTCATCGCCGATTTGCAAGCCCGGGTGGCAGATTTGCAGCAGCAGCTAGACCAAGCGCCGCAATCATCCGGGACGACGGCGACGTTGCTCGGGGGAGCGGGAGTTGCCGTGGGTTTGCTGGCGCTCGCGGCCGCATTTCGGCGGACGCGCTAGGCGCACCATGACCATTCGTCGTTGTGTCGTATCCGCTTTATCGGCGAGCGCCTTTCTCGCCCTCGTTGCCGTACTCCCCGCGTCGGCTCACGCGGAATACAGGTCTTCGGTCCCGTCGAAGGACGCCACCGTCGACGCCATGCCGGGGGAGATCGTGATCACCTTCAGCGAACCTCCCGCCGCTTCTGCCGCCGTAGAGATCCTCGACGGCTGCGATCGCGACGTCGCCGGGGTCGCTGCCGCGAGCAACTTGACGCTCGAGACCGACGTGACCGAGGGACAACCGGGGCGTTGGACGGTCGGCTATTCCGTCGTCTCCGCAGTCGACGGCCACAGGACCAACGGGCGCTTTGCGTTCACGGTTGAGGGCGAACCGGACTGTGCGGCCGCATCCGGGAGAGACGATCCCGGCCGGGATGGGACCGACGAAGGTGGGGGCGATTTTCCGATTATCTGGATCGCGGTCGGAACCGTCGCCCTGATCGCGATCGCCTATGCCGTGCGCAGGTTTTCTCTGTGATGACGAGCCACGTCTCGCCTGTGAACAAAGGGAGTGATTCGTATTGAACGTGGTGCGATCGAAGCTGTTCGTGGCGCTAGTGATCGTGAGCGCCTTCACCGCATGCGGAGGCGGCGACGATAGCGCCGGCAACGGCGGCTCGCCGCCTGTGCCCTCCGCGTCCGCAGACACCGAAGGAACGAAGGCGGCTTCGCAACCGGCCGATGCCGCCGCCGTCATCGACGTCCGCGTCATGAGTGGCGAGGTGACGGGTGTCGACGACATCGTGGATGTAGCCGTGGGCGACGATGTCAGGCTCGAGGTAACCGCGGACGTCGATGATGAGGTTCATGTCCACGGCTACGACCGGGTCGACGCCGTCGCTCCCGGCAACAACGCGGTGCTCAGGTTCACCGCCGACATTCCCGGAGTATTCGAGGTCGAGCTCGAGTCGGCCGGTACCGTGCTGTTCGAACTCAGGGTGCGGTGATGGAAGACGTTTTCCTCGCTCATGGGCTCGGCGGGCGCTCGGATCTGCCGGTGCCGCTGTGGATGGCGCTCTACGGAGCCGCGGCCGCGGTCGTGGTGTCCTTCTTCGCCCTGGTGGCGTTCTGGCGCAGCCCGAGACTGACCGGCGCCCGCGCCGGACGCGCCCTGCTCCCTCGGCTGCAGCGCATCGTCGATGCGCGCTTAACCAGGTCTGCGTTGAGGGTCATCGGCGTGTTTGCATTCGGCGTCACAGTTGTGGCCGCTCGAGTTGGGTCCAACAATCCTTTTGAGAACCCCGCGCCGACATGGTTTTACGTGTGGCTGTGGGTCGGCCTCGTTCCCGCATCGCTCCTGTTGGGCCCGGTATGGCGCGCACTCAACCCGCTGCGCGCCTTCTCCGCCGGCATCTCCCGGCTCGCCGGCGATCCGGAGCAGCAGTTCACCCGGGATTATCCCGACCGCCTCGGATACTGGCCCGCAGTCGCAAGCCTCGTCGCCTTCCTATGGCTCGAGCTTGTTTATGAGCGCGCCGCGGAGCCGCAAACGGTGTTGGGCTTCGTGGTGCTGTACTCCCTCGTCCATCTCATCTTCGCCAATCGCTACGGCGAGAAATGGTTCGCGCGCGCCGACGGCTTCGAGGTGTACTCGACACTCATCGCACGGTTGTCTCCGCTGGGGCGACGAGACGACGGATGCCTGGTGGTGCGCAACCCGTTCGACGGGTTGGCCGGATTGCAGGCGGAGCCGGGGTTGGTCGCGGTCGTCTCCGTCTTGCTCGGGTCGACCGCGTTCGACGGTCTGACTCGGACCGGGTGGTGGGCGGATGTCACCGAAGGAACCGCGGGATTCGAGAACGCCGTCTTCGGGACCGCGGGACTGGCGGCCGCTATTGGGCTGGTCGCGGCCACCTATCTGGGAGCGACCCGCGTGAGCGCCGCGCTCGCGCGCCGTACCCCCGACCACGGCGACCTCGCGGCCCGCTTCGTGCACTCACTCGTGCCGATCGCGATCGGTTACACGATAGCCCACTACTTCTCGCTGCTCGTGTTCCAGGGCCAGGCCGGTTACCTCCTTGCTTCGGACCCGTTCGACAGTGGCTGGAACTTGTTTGGGACGGCCGGCCGGCAGATCGACTACCTCGTCGTCTCGACGCAGGCGATCGCGCTGGTTCAGGTGGCGGCGATCGTCATCGGACACATAGCGGGCGTCGTGGCCGCGCACGATCGCGCCGTCGGAGTTTTCACGGGCGCCGACAAGACGCGCAGTCAGTACTCCCTTCTGGCGGTCATGGTCGTCTACACGATTGCCGGCATAGCGTTGCTGGTGGGAACGTGAACGACGTGATCGTCCTCGCTCACGCCGGCGAGGAAGCACTGCCGGTGTTCATTCCGCTCGTCGTCATCGCGGTGCTCATCGCGATCGCGCGCAGACGCGGTGAAGGGGACCGAGGTGAAGATGAAGATTCCCGCGAGCCGGATTGAATGCCGAACCGAGGAATCCTCCGCAGCGGCGAGATTCCCCGCGATCCATTTCTCTCTGCAGCAACTCAAGGATGCCGGGCGGTCGTCGCCGACGGGTTCCGCACACGCATGACCGACGATGCCCGTGGCGCGCTCGGCACCTTTGCCTGAACGCTACCTGGGGAACGTAGCGGTGAGCGTTCCCTGGGTGGGAACTCCTCCGCCGGGTGCGCATGCTCCGGCTTCGAGGATCACGGAGATCGACCCGGCTCCCTTGGGAAGCCGAACGGGCTTTTCGGTGGCACCGCAGAATCGAACTATGCCGCTGCCGACCTCGATGCGGCCGCCCACCACCCGGCCGCTGTCGTCTTCTGCCTCGATCACCACGCGCGTATCCCGCGAATGGATCATGAAGCAGGCACCTCCGATGTAGGTACCGGACGTGGAGGCGCACCGGTTCGTCCCCTGCACCGAGCCGATGGCTACGGCGCCGGCGGCCACGTAGGGTTCGGTGACGACGCGTGCTCTTCGTTCGCGGCCGACGGCCGGAGGGGCGAGAACACTCGTCACCGCCACAACTCCACAAGCGATGGCTCGAGCGTGCTTCATCGTCGTCCTTCCGCCTTTCGGTCGCGGCATCACGTGAGGGGGCGACAGGTTACCTCGCAAACGGCCAAGGGGCGTCGCCGGTCTTCTGATCACACGTCTGCGTTCAAGTGCGCGTTCAGGTACGCCTCGACTTCGGGGGTCGGTGGTTGCAGGATGTGTCGAACCCATGCGTCTCTTTCGAAAGCGACGACCGCGAGATCCCAGCTGCATGCGGTGAGCTCGTCATCACGCACCGGGCGGAGCTCCCACGCGTCGCCTCTTTCGGCAAAGAACATCTTGTGATGGAGCTCATCTTCGTTTTCCCACCAGTCCACGAAGGCGACCGAAGAGGTGCGGCCCTGGTGGGCGCAGATAAAGCCGATCCCATAACGAAAATCACTCCGCGGAGGCTGGGGAAGGATCGCTCTTGCAGCCGCCTTGACCGCCTCGATGAGCTTTTCATCGGGCGCCGGTGAATCGTACGCGATCCCGTACACCTTCAGTCGCCACCCGTCCACACTCCACAGCTCTCGAAGCCGAATCGGGCGCGGCCGGTAGTTGCCGTGGAGCTCAATTGATGCCGCCGGGCCCTTGATCACGACAGCGGACGCTCGTGGAAGGGGGCCCGCTCCGGCTTGACTGCACGCACGATCGTCGACGCGAACCCTTTCGCCACCTCATGGCTGTCGCTTATCGAGACATTTTCGAACCCGGCTTGCTCGAGCTCGCTTACGTAAGCGGTTCGGTCCAACGCAGTCGCAAGACATGGTGACCCGCTGTAAAGCCGGTCACGAGTGCTCGGATCGATTTCCTCTTCCGCGACCAGATCCGCAATGGCTATGCGTCCGCCGGGGCGCAGCACCCGAAACATCTCGGCGAACACCGCGGGTTTGTCCGGCGAAAGGTTGATGACGCAGTTGGAGACGACAACGTCGATCACCGCCTCCGGCAACGGAATATCTTCTATGTATCCCTTTAGAAACTCCGCGTTTCGAACGCCGGCCTTGCGCTGGTTTTCCCGCGCGAGCGCAAGCATCTCGTCGGTCATATCGAGCCCGTAGGCCTTCCCCCCGGGGGCAACGCGCCGGGCGGACAGCAACACGTCGACGCCGGCGCCGGAACCCAGATCCAACACGTTCTCCCCGGCTCGAAGATCCGCAAGAGCGATGGGGTTAGCGCATCCGAGGCTGCCTTCTACCGCCCCTGCCGGTATTCCCTCGATCTCGGCGGGGTCGTAGAACGTGATGCCGCACGTTCCGCCGTCCTTCATCGTGGGATCGGCCCCCGTACCCGCCGCCGCGGCGTACCGCGTCCGGATTGCCTGCCGGCGGTCGGTCATCTCGGCTCCTTCCGTCGCGCTGGGCGCGACCGCTTCGACCGCGAACGACGTCGCGGACTCTCGATCGACCACGGCGGACCCTTTGCCGCGAGCACTTCGCCGCGGGGGAGCCGGCCCATCACGAGCTCGGCGGCCGAAGGAAAGCAGTCGAGAGAGCGCTCGTTGATGCGGAAATAGCTTGCGGTTCCTTGCCGTTCGACGTGAACGAAGCACGTGTCGGCCAGCACGCCCAGGTGATGCGACACCGTCGACTGGCCGATGTCCAACCGATCCACGAGCTGCCCGACGGTCATCGGCCGCCGCGCCGTCGCAAGGACGTTGAGGATCAAGATGCGCGAGGGATCGCTCAGACAGCGAAACCATTGCGCCCACACCTCTGCCGAATCGCGGGAGACATTCATCGATAATCGACGATAATCGATTAAAGCTCCCACCGCAACCGGAGTCTTTTTCTGCCCGAGGGGCAGGAGATATCTCTACTGCTGCCGAATAGGACAAAACCGGCTGAATCAACTCAAGGGGGAGGCCTTCATGTTTCAGCTTCGTCGCGCGCCTATCGGCGCGCTCGTTCTGCTAACACTGCTTCTATCGCTTTTTGCACTGCCGCAATCGTCCCGTGCTTCCAACTCGTCACCGCAAGACTCCGGCTACGACCGCGACCACATCCTCGTCGGGTGGGACCGCAGCCTGCCGGAGCAGGCACGCGCCGACGTTCATGCGCGCGAGGGAGGGAAGGTTGCGAACCGCATCGAGGCAATCGATGTAGACGTGGTAAAGATCCCCGAGAACCAGGACCCGAACGAGTGGGTCGCTCGTTACCAGCGGCACCCTCAGGTTGCATTTGCCGAACTGAATTACGAGGCGGAGCAGACGTCGGCGCCGTCCGACACCCTGTTCAAGGATCAGTGGGGCTTCCACAACACGGGACAAGCGGTGACCGGGAGCTTCGTCAAAGGAGTATCCGATTGGGACGTCGACGCCCCCGAGGCATGGGATGCGGCGTTCGGGGCGGGCAGCTTTCCGTCGACGGGCGGGACGCGGGTCGCGATCATCGATACCGGAATCGATCTCGCACACGTCGACCTCCTGAACAAGACGAAGGCGTGCGCCTCGGCGCTCGCTGCGATCGGCGTCCTGACGAACGGGACCTGCTCCGACGACAACCTGCACGGCACTCACGTCGCCGGAACGGTCGCTGCTCACACCGGCAATGGTCTGGGCGTTGCAGGCACGTCTCCCAATGCGGAGCTCGCCATTTGCAAGGCTCTCAACGGCGCCGGCGTCGGGTTCGTCGCCGACATCGCCGCATGCATCGATTGGTCGTGGAAGACCGCCGGCGCCAAGATCATCAGCATGAGCCTCGGGTCCGAGAAGGGCACGAGCACGGAACAGCGCGCGGTCAAGGACGCGGACGCAGCCGGCGTCCTGATCATTGCCGCCGCCGGCAACGGCTACGACTCGGCTCCCAACTATCCCGCGTACTACCCCGAGGTTATGTCGGTCGCGTCGTTCAACCAGGCGGGGGTGATCTCCGACTTCTCTACCTGTAACTCGGACGTAGAGATCGCCGCGCCCGGAGAGGATGTCTGGTCCACGTTCCCGGAGAACACGTATGGCGTGATCAGCGGGACGTCGATGGCGACTCCGCACGTTGCGGGAGCGGCCGCGCTGGTGATGTCCGAGCTCGGTCTCGACGCGCAGCAGACCCGCTCGAAGCTGAAGACCACCGGAGTCGCCGGGCTGTCGACCGGAGGCCGCAAGGAATGCGCCTCGTACCCTGCGCTCAATCTCGCCGCCGCCGTCGGCGGGGGAGGATCGACGACGCCTCCGTCGACCGATCCGGGGGCCATTTCGGGAACCGTTAGCGACCAGCAGTCGAAGGCCGGCATCTCCGGAGCAACCGTCGACTGCGGCACCGGCGGCAAGACGACGACCGCGAGCACGGGAAGCTACTCGCTCACGAACGTCCCCGCGGGAAGCTACACCTGCACCGCGTCGGCCACCGGATACCGGTCCAAGTCGCAAAGCGTCAGCGTGACGTCCGGCGCCACGACGACGGCAAACTTCGCCCTGAGGGCACGCTAAAGCTGAGCGCGAAAAGGGGCGGGACTTCGGTCCCGCCCCTCTTTGATGAGAGCCTTTGCTGCCTTTATGTGCGAGAGCTGTCGCCGGGCGAGCGCCGGGGCACAAAAAGCCCTTACGGGGCCGAGTCCTTGCCGGCGGCGATGTTCTTCAGCTTCGAACCGACGGACACCTTCACGGTCTTGGTTGCCGGGATCTGCATTTCTTCACCAGTCTGTGGGTTGCGCCCGGTGCGGGCGGAGCGCTGTCCCTGCTCGAACGAGATAAAGCCGGGAATGGTGATCTTGTCTTGTCCGGTCGCGGCGACACCTGCGACAACCTCGTAGAAACCTTTGAGCGTTGCGTCGACCGATTTCTGATCGACTCCGCTGCGATCGGCGATTGCACTGACGAGCTCGCTTCTGTTCACGCGGCATCCTCCCGGCTCGGTGGCTAGGAGAAATCCTTATCACACCCGGCGGTACCGTTACCGGGAGGGGCTGCGGTCGTGCCGAACGGGCAGGACATCGGGGGGCGCCGGCGAAACCCAGGCGATATGGGCGGGCTATCGCTTCGGAGGATGGCGGCCGTGATCGTCGCCGCAGGGGTGGCGGCGGCGGGCGTGCCGGCGGCGGCCACCGGCGTCATGAGCAGAAACGTCCAGTGGGTCCGCACCGTCCCGTACGACGCGGGTCTCGCCACCGGGGCCCGTCTGGTCGACGATTACCTCTACGTCGCAGGCTCGACCCGCCTCTCCATCTACGACGTCTCCGATCCGGCAGACCCGGTGCGGGTCAGCACGACGCCGTACCCGTTCCAGTTCGCCAACGAAGATGTGGACACCAACGGCTCGGTCCTGCTCATGGCCGACGATCAAGTGCGGGGCGGACTGCACGTATGGAACGTCGAGGACAAGCGCGCTCCGAAGGAGGCCGCCGTGCTGGGCGGGCTCATCGATCATACGTTCTCTTGTGTGCTCGACTGCAATTGGGCTTACGGGGCGCTCGGGTCGATAGTGGATCTGCGCGACCCGGCGCGCCCGAGGCTTGCCGGAAGCTGGGCGCCGGGAATGCGCCGTGGCGACGGCTTCGATGTGACGGAGGTTGCGCCGGGCCTCGTCGTCACCTCGTCGCGGACCATTCGCCTACTCGATGCGCGCAAGAACCCGTCCAAACCGAAGGAGCTCGCCATCGGGGTGACGTCCGATGCCCGGCTGATTCACTCGAACCGGTGGCCGAGAAGGGGCCGCGACCGCTTCCTCCTCGTCCAGGGCGAAACCTCGTTGAGGTCCCGATGCAACGAGACGAACGGCGCGTTCATGACGTGGGATGCCTCGCGATGGAAGAAGACCCACTCGTTCACGATGATCGACGAGTACCGTGCCGTTAACGGGACGTACACCGACGGCAACCCCCCCGTGAATGCATTTGGCTGCACGAACATGTGGTTTCAGGAGCACCCGTCCTTCCGCAACGGAGGCCTGATTGCGTCCGGGTTTTTCGAGCACGGGACGCGCTTTTTGAAGGTCGATAAACGCGGGAAGATTTCCGAGGTCGGCTACTTCGTTCCCGCAGGAGGATCCACCATCGCGACTTATTGGATAACCGACGAAATCGTCTATGCGATCGACTTGATGCGCGGAATCGACGTCCTCCGCTTTAAAGATTCATAGCAATGAAGGCTTCGAGTTGCCGAAGCGTTCGGACCTCGACCATCTTGTCGATGCGGCACGCGTAGATCGCCGCGTTCGAGTCGCCCGAATCCCAGTCGGCGACCGCTTCCGGATTGAGCCACAGGACGCGGCGCGCCCGGCGGGCTATCTCGTCCAGCGCCCATTCCTTCGACCGCCGATAGTTGGTACGTGCGTCTCCAAGGATGAGCACGGTCGCTTTGGGGGAAAGGTCGTTGCCGAAGCGTTCGAGAAATTGCTCGAGTGCGGCTCCGTAGTCGGAGTGGCCGTCGGTGTGGACGACGTTCGCCTCGTGCTGCATCCGAGCGACCGCCGCGGCGAAGTCCTCGTTCGTAAAGAGGCGAGTGATCTCGTCCACCCGTTCGACAAAGGCGAACGATCGAACCCGCTGGAATTGTGCGCTCAGCGCGTGCGTGAGCATTAGCCCGAAACGGGCGAACCGCGCGACCGAACCCGAGATATCGCACAGAACGAACAGCTCCGGACGATGCGGCGTCGGACGACGGTAAGCGGGGTCGAAGGGCACGCCTCCGGTCGAAAGCGAACGGCGCATCGTGCGACGCACGTCGAGCGCGCCGTGGCGTCCGCGGCGGCGTCTCATCGAGAGACGCGCCGCCAGTTTCCGCGCCAGGGGCCCCACCGCTCGTCGCAACTCTGCCATCTCCTCATGCGTGGCGGAGAGAAAGGGAACGTCTTCGAGCGGCGGCCGAACCGCATAGCGGGCTACCGCTTCCGCACCACGCACCTGGGCGGCGCGCCGGCGCGTCTCCCGGAGCAGCCGATGCTTGAACGCGTCGACCCGGCGTTCGAACTCTTCCCGTCGCAGCATTTCGGTAAGCGCGCCGTCACCCTGTTCCTCGTCGGAGCCCGCCAGACGGGCTGTCATGAGCGGGAGATCGAGCGTGCGCACCACCTGATACAGCGAATACCACTCGCCCGACGGTGACCCATCGACCCGGCCGAATGCGGCGACGGCGCGCCGCGCGAGCCCGTCGAGCATCTGTCGATCACCCGATGCGATCGCCCCGGAGAGCTCGAGGAGGAAGTCGTCGAGTGTCTCGGATGGGTCGTCGTCGTTCACGACCGGACCGGGAGCGACCCCGAAATAGAGATCGAACAAAGTGTCGAAGGTCTCGCGGTAAGTCTTTCCTTTGACCATCGTTGCACCCAGCGTCGTCTTGAAGTTGGTTCGATTCATGAACGACACGTGCCCCAACGCACTGAGCGCATCGAGACCTTCGCCGACCGACACCGGGACGCCTGCGTCTCGAAGGGCGTGCTCAAATTCGAGCATCCGGGCGAGCATCTCAGTTGCCGGAGTGGTCCGGCGCGATCTTCAGGTGGCGCCCTGCCTTTTCGAGGTCGCTCTGGAATTTGATCAACACCGGTAGCGTCTTGGCGATCGTCGTGTCGTCGAGGGTGGAGACGTTGAGGTGCAGCAAAGTGGTTGCCCAGTCGAGCGTCTCCGCGATCGAAGGTGGCTTCTTGAGCTCGAGCTCGCGAATGCTGCGCACGATTGCCACGACCTGTGCCGCAAGCGTCTCGGGCAGCTCGGGAACGCGTGCGAGCACTATCGCCTTCTCCCTCGCCGGCTCGGGGTAGTCGAGGTAGAAGAAGAGGCACCGGCGCTTCAGCGCCTCCGATAGCTCTCGATCGTTGTTGGAGGTCAGCACGACGAACGGAATCCGGCGCGCCGAAACGGTGCCGAGCTCGGGAATGGTGATCTGCCAATCGGAGAGGACCTCCAGCAGCAGCGCCTCTGCCTCGATGTCGAGCTTGTCGACCTCGTCGATGAGCAGCACGACGGGCTCGGGCGAGCGAATCGCCTTGAGTACCGGGCGCTCGAGGAGGAACGGCTCCGAAAAGATGTCTTCTTCAAGATCGGTCCACGTTTCGTCGGACCCCGCCTGGATACGCAGCAGCTGCTTTTTGTAGTTCCATTCGTACAGGGTCTTTGCCTCGTCCACCCCCTCGTAGCACTGCAGGCGCACGAGGGGGAGCGCCAGTGCGGTCGCGAGCGCCTTGGCCAGCTCGGTCTTGCCCACACCGGCGGGCCCTTCGACGAGGAGCGGTTTCGAGAGCCGGTCGGCGAGCATGACGACGGTCGCCAGGTCCTCGTCGGCGAGATAGCCGGTCAGCTCCAGCCGCCGCCGCGTTTCCTCGGCGCTGGAGAAGCGATATTGATGCATCGGCGGATCCTAGTAGAGGGGCCGGCAGGAAGGGAAGCCGGCGTGCAGAATCGAGTCGTATGCGGATCGTGAGCAGTTTGACGGCTGCGGCCTTCGCCGCCTTCGGTCTTCCGTCTCCCGGGCTCGGCGCGCCGGCGGTTCACGAGGTCGCGGCCGCCGGCGGCCCCGCGCCCATGACGTGGCGGTGGGATCCCGCCGCCGTCGACGCAGCCCGGGGAGACAGGGTGGTGTGGCGAAATCAGACCTCTTCCGCACACGTCGTCGTGATCTACGAGGGGCCGATGGCGGGAAAGACACTGCAGTTGCCGCGCGACGGGGTTCGGAGGCTGCGACTGAAGAAGCCGGGCACCTATCTGTACCGCTGCGGGATCGAACTCCATTCGGAGCTCGTCGGCGGCAGGTGCGTCGGCCAGTGCGGCGAGATCACGGTCGAGTAATCGCGGCGCGCCGGGTACCTTCTTGACGGAGTCTTCCCGAGCAGAAGGTGGTGTGCGTGGGATTCGTTGAAGTCGACCCGGCCGTGGAGCTCGAGGATCGCAAAGGCTACTTCTTGATGACTTCGCTGGTCGTTCCGCGTCCGATCGCGTGGATTTCGACGGTGTCGCCCGCCGGGGTCCGCAATCTCGCGCCGCATTCGTACTTCAACGCCGTCTCGTCGGAGCCGATGATTCTGCATTTCACCTCTACCGGAGTGAAGGACACGCTCACGAACGTTCGTGCCACGGGCGAATTCGTCGTCAACATTGTGAGCGTCGACACCGCAAAGAAGATGAACACGACCGCCGCCGACTTTCCCGCCGACGAGGACGAGTTCGAGTGGGCCGGATTGCATGCGGAGGCGTCGAGCGTCGTCGGTCCGCCGCGGATCGCGGAGGCGAAGGCAGCGTTCGAATGCCGACTTCGGGCGGTCGTATCGGTGGGGAACGGCAACATGGTGTTCGGCGACGTCGTACGAATTCACGTAGACGAGAGCGTCCTGCGCGACGGGCGCGTCGATCCGAAGTTGTTGCAACCCGTCGGCCGCCTCGGCGGGTCCGGCTACGTCGACGTCGCGCGCTCTACATTCGAGCTGAAGCGCCCGACGTGGGATGACGTGAAGAACGAGGGGGCGCAGAGCCGCTCGTGACGGGCGGATCCGGCGCCGCTCGTGGTTGACTTCTCACATGGTCTCCCACGGTCCGGTCACGACGCACGAGGTAGCGAACCAGCCTCCGCCACTCGAGAATCTCGACCTCTACGAGCACAACCGGCCGCTGGTCGAGGCGGTGCGTCGCCACGACGCCGCGTGGGCCGAAGACCGATTGCATGCATTGGGTGTCGAGGCCGGTTCGGCCGAAGTCCTCAAAGCCGGCGTGGACGCGAACGAGAATCCTCCCCTCCTCCGCACGCACGATCGCTTCGGCCGTCGCATAGACGAAGTCGAGTTTCATCCGGCGTGGCATCGCCTGCTCGGGCTTGCGATTGCCCACGGCGTCCACGCGCTGCCGTGGCGGGAGAACCGCACCGGCTCGCATGTTGCCCGCGCCGCGATGATGATCACGCTGTCGCAAGCGGAGTCTGGGGTCGGCTGCCCGGTGTCGATGACGTACGCCGCGTTTCCGGCGCTGAAGGCGGCGCCCGCGCTGCTCGACGAGTGGGCACCGAGGCTGACGTCGCTGGATTACGACCCCAGGCTCGTCGATCCCGCCGAGAAGCGCGGCGCGTTGTGCGGCATGGCCATGACGGAGAAGCAAGGCGGATCGGATGTGCGGGCAAACACCACTCGGGCGACTCGAGTGGGAGACGGCAAATACGAACTGGTCGGGCACAAGTGGTTCTGCTCGGCCCCGATGAGTGACGCGTTCCTGGTTCTTGCTCAGGCCGAGGGCGGGCCGTCGTGTTTCCTTTTGCCCCGCGTCCTACCCGGCGGAGAACGGAATGCGTTCAGGATTCAGCGGCTCAAACACAAGCTGGGCAATCGCTCCAATGCGTCGAGCGAGGTCGAGTTCCACAATGCCCGCGCGTTCCTCGTCGGCGACGAAGGGAACGGCGTTCGCACGATTATCACGATGGTCAACCACACGCGGCTCGACTGCGTGCTCGGATCTGCCGCATTGTTGCGCTACGGCGTCGCCCACGCAACCCACCACGCTGCGCATCGCGCTGCCTTCGGTCGGACGCTCGCCGAGCAGCCGCTCATGCAAAACGTGCTCGCCGATCTATGCGTGGAATCGGAGGCGGCGACGTTGACGGCAATCCGGCTCGCACGCGCCTTCGACGCGCCGGCGAGCGATGAACGGGAAGCCGCGTTCAAGCGTTTGGCAACTGCGGTGGCGAAGTATTGGATCTGCAAGATCGGACCGTTCCACACGGCCGAAGCCCTGGAGGTGCTGGGGGGCAACGGCTACGTCGAAGATTGGCCCATGGCGCGCGCGTATCGCGAGGCACCACTGAACTCGATTTGGGAGGGCTCCGGCAACGTGAACGCGCTCGATGTACTGCGAGCCATTGCTCGCGAACCCCACACCCTCGAGGCGTTCCTGGCGGAGGTCGAGGAGGCGCGAGGTACCGACGCTCGCCTCGACTCTTACGTGGAAGGGTTGAAGGGCGAATTCACCGATCTTGCCGATGCGGAGCTGCGGGCCCGTCGAGTGGTCGAGCGCATGGCGATAGCGCTCGAGGGGTCCCTCGTCATGCGTTTCGGCGATGCCGCGGTGGCGGACGCATTCTGTGCCGGGCGCGTCGCAGGCGGATCGGGCCGGGCGTTCGGCACGCTCCCGCCGGGCCTTGACTTCAAGGGGATCATCGAGCGGCATCGTCCCGGGGTGTAACGCGACTCAGTGCATCCCGGGATCTGCCGGTTCCGGCCGCTCTCCCGGATCCGGAACCCGGGTCAACACGCCGGCGGCCATCAGCACCAGAATCGATGCCGCGATGCCGGACGCGCGCATCGCACCCAGGTCATACAACGGGCCCGCTCCGGCCGCGCCGACGGCACGCCCGCCGACTACGAAGACCGACATCAGCGACAACAGGCGGTCGCGCCCCGCTACAGCCAACTCGCTCGTGAAAGGGATCGCCGCGACGATGGTGATCTCGAACGTGATGAACCACGCCACGACCACGACTACCGCCCCAACGATCGACCCGCCGACAAATCCGAGCGAGGCATATGCGACTGCCGACCCCACCAGACCTCCCATGATCATCCGCTTTAGGCCTACGCGGTCGGCGATGGTGGTCACGATGCCTTCTCCGGCGGTTTCCGACGCCACCACTATCAGGGTAAAGATTCCGATCGCCCCGATCGACAACCCGAACGCATCCTCGAGCCAGCGCCCGTAAACGAGGAAGAGGATCTCTGCGGCGACGGAGAACAGGAACGCGCACGCAAGCATCGCGATGTGGGCTCGCGTGATCTTGAGCGAGCGCCTGATTCGGCGCGCCGGCCGATCGGAGTCGATGCCGATCATGATCGCGACGACTCCTGCCGCACAGAAAACCGCGACGAGAAAAAATGGTGCTCGCCAGTCGGTGGCGGTGATGAGGAAACCCGAAACGGGAACGGTCACGAGAAGCGCGAGCGACCATGAGAACTCACTGATGCCGAACACGCGGCCCCGCTCTTCATAAGGGACCCTGTCGCCCAGCCACGATTGCATCGGCACGTCGAACGCGGGTTTTGATACTCCCACCATCACCAGGCCGAATCCCGCGAGCGCCAGCGAGGGGGCGAGCGCGGTGAGCAGGCACCCCGTCCCGGCTATCACGGTGGACGCAGTCATGAGCGAACGGCGACCCACGTTCTCGGCCAGGCGCGCCGCAAGGGGCGCGACGACGCCGCCTAGATTCCTTACCGCAATCAGATTGCCGAGCGTACCGAGGGGGATCCCGAGTCCGCGTGCAATCGCCGGGAGGAACGGGTAGACGACGCGCAACCCGCCGGTGATCGCGGTGCGTGCAACGAACACCGCGGCAAGCGCGCGGCGCACGTCGGGGTTCAACTGTCTCTGGTCCCGGCCTCCGCGGTCGGACGATCACCGGCGCCGGCCCCCGGCCCCCCCTCGAGCGGCGCCGCCTGAGGGGCTTTCGGCCGGACGGTCGCGGTGATGAGTCCGATCACGATCACTCCGGCGCCCACCAGCTGCACGCTCGACGGCTCTTCGGACAACAACACGATGCCGAGGATTACCGAACCCACCGGTTGAAGCGTGAGGACGACGGAAGTGAGCGCTGCCGGGAGGCGCGGGAGAGATATCGATATGAGAAGCCAGCCGACCACCTGGCTCGAGAGTGCGAGCAGCACGAGCCATCCGTGCGCCGGCCACTCGGGGCGGAAGTCGACTTCTCCGAGGGCCGCGCCGGCAACTGCAGACGCGATCCCGGCGGCGAGAGTGGCATCGAACAGGGGACCCGCCGGCCTTCGTATGTCCTTGTTGCCCTGGCGCAAGATGAGGATGAAGCCCGCGTAGGAGATGCCGGTGAGGACCCCGAACAGCACGCCGAGGCCGGGGTTGGCCCCGTACGCATCGCCCCCGATGATTCCCGAAATGAGCACGACGCCGACGAGCACGACCGGGGTCGCGGCGACGAGACGGCGTTCCGGTTTCTCGCCCAGCACGAGCCATGCCAGCAACCCGACGAGCACCACTTGCGTGTTGCCGAGCACGGTGGCCAATCCCGCCCCCACGTACTCGATCGACGTGTGCCAAAAGATCAAGTCCGCCGCGAACAAGACCCCGGCGATGAGGGCGAGCGACCGTTGGCCGCGCCCCCGTGGCCCGAAGCGGCGTCGCTCCCACCACGCGAGAAGACCGAGGGGCGGAAGAGCGTATGCGCAGCGGAAGACCGCGGCGGTGGCGGGGTCGACCTCGGCGAGGCGGACGAAGATCGCAGAAAACGCGATGCAAAACGCGCCCGCCGCTGCGGTCGCGACGGCACGCCCGTTCCGGTCACTCATGTGGACATTCCGAACTTCGCGAAAAATCGTGCCCTGAGATCCGAATCGGAGCGGGGCGGTTCCCGGGGCTCGAGCCACGACGATCGTTTCTTCGAGTCGTCGAGCAGGACCCACTCGTAGCCGTAGGTTCGCGGCCCGCCCCAGAAGGGCTCGATCCACGTCTCGGCGCGCAACGACGCGATGGCCGCGTACCCGTACTTCGGCCGTCCTCGCCAGAAGTCCTTGAAGTCGAACAGCGAGGACGGTTCGGTCCTCCGGCGGATCTCGCCGATGCTCGAGTACTCGCCCACCCAACACAGATCGATCCGCGCGCGCGCGACGAACAGGCCGCCGTGAAGCTGGACCCACACGACATCGTCCGGGTATGCGCCGTTCTTGTGCGCGGGACCGGGTCGATCGCGGATCTCGACCGCATAACGGATATCGGGTCGCGCTCGCGATCCTCCGACATGTTCGAGTTTTCGAATTAACACGTGTTCCATGGCGGCCCGAGTGTAGTGGCCGAGTCTCCCTCTCAGATGCGAATGTGTCCGGTTGTGGCCTCGTGCGACACGTCTGCGGGAATACCGTTTCGCCCGCTCTGGTTGCCGACCCCGAGCCGCTCGCAGCATCCGCCGAGACGCGGAAGAAAGAGGGTTTCTTGAGCCGAGGTCGTCCGATCGAACCGGTAGTCGTCGAGAATTTAGTTCGCCGCTTCGGTGCGGTCGAGGCGGTGCGGGGGATCGACCTGCATGTGTCTGCCGGGGAGATCTTTGGATTCCTCGGTCCCAACGGGGCGGGAAAGTCCACCACCGTTCGCATGCTGACCACGCTCCTGAAGCCGACGTCGGGTCGCGCTCTCGTGACGGGACACGACGTGGTGGGAGCCCCCGATGCGGTGCGGCGTTCGATCGGCGTTGCGTTGCAGGATGCGGCCATCGACCCGCTGATGACGGGACGAGAGTTGCTTCGTCTTCAGGCGGTTCTGCACGGTATCGACAAGCACGAGGGCAGGCGGCGCGCCGGGGACCTGCTCGAGAAGGTCGGATTGACGGCAGCCGCAGACCGCAGGGTCGGGACCTACTCCGGCGGGATGCGGCGCCGGCTCGATCTTGCGCTTTCTCTGGTCCACGAACCTCAAGTGCTTTTTCTCGACGAGCCGACGACCGGGCTCGATCCGACCTCGCGCGTGGCCCTGTGGGACGAGGTGCGGAAGCTCAACCGCGAGTCGGGAACAACCGTCTTCTTGACCACGCAATACATGGAGGAGGCGGATCACCTGACCGGCCGGATTGCGATCATCGATGAGGGAAGGATCGTCGCAGAGGGCGCGCCTGCCGAACTCAAGTCGCGCGTCGGTGAACCTGCGTTGCGCGTTGCGCTTGCTCCCGGCGTCGACCGCCTCGCGGCCGAAGCGACGCTCCTCACCTTTGGCGAGCCGGTCCCCGACGCCCCCGACCATGTCGCGGTCAGGCTCCCGGGGGGCGCGGCGCAGGTGGGGGCCGTGGCTCGTGCGCTCGACGAGGCCGGAATCGAGGTTGCCGGACTGGAGCTCCGGACGCCCAGCCTCGACGACGTGTTTCTGCTGGCAACGGGTCATCGTCTCGAGGGCGCGGAGTCGTCTGCAGTCCTCGAAGAGGCGGATGCCGAACGATGACGGGCGTCGCCCAGTACGCGGCTCTCAGCCGGCGCGCCATTCTCAACACCTTTCGCCAGCCGACGGCGATTGTTCCCGCGCTGATGTTCCCGTTGCTCTTTTTGGCTATGAGCTCCGCCGCGTTCGAACGCTCGATCGCCCTTCTGGGATTTCCGCAGGTCGATTCGTTCCTGCAGTTCGTGATCGCCGCGACCATCGTCCAGGGTGCGTTATTCGGTGCCGTCGCCGCCGGGGCGGATATGGCGACCGATATCGAAGGCGGCTTCTTCGAACGCCTGATTGCCTCTCCGGTCGCCCGCTCCTCGATCCTCGCCGGGCGGGTAATGGGTGCTGCAACACTCGGGTTCTTCCAGGCGCTGCTCTACTTCGGCATCACGATCGTCTTCGGGCTCGACGTCGCAGGCGGCGTGGCGGCGATGTTCCTGGTGGCGTTGACCGCGGGGGTGCTCGCGGCCGGAATCGGATCAATCACCGTTGCGTTCGCGCTTCGCACCGGATCTACCGAGGCGGTGCAGGGTTCGTTCCCGCTCGTCTTCGTCATCTTGTTCATCTCGAGCGCATTCTTTCCCCGCGAACTCATGGGGGGATGGTTCAAGGGCGCGGCAACCCTCAATCCGATATCCCACATGATCGAGGGGCTCCGCTTTCTCGTGATCGAGGGCCTCAGCGCTTCTAAGTTCCTCACCGCGTTCGGGATCTCGGCGGCCGTGCTCGTGGTGGGGCTCGCGCTCGCAGGTGGGGCACTGAGCGGCCGATTGGGGTCTCGAGCATGACCGGGGCCGGGCTGTGACGTCGTCACTCCGGGTGGCGTGGGGAATCGCGGCGCGCAGCCTCATGCTCATTCCGCGCGTTCCTTCGACCTTCGTGCCGTCGATCGTGATGCCTGCGTTCCTTACGGTTGCCATGGCGGGCGCGTTCTCCGGGCTGGTGCTGCTGCCGGGCTTTCCGGCGGCCAAGGCGCTCGACTGGTTCATCCCGATGACCACGGTTCAGGGTGCGGCGTTCGCAGGTATCACGACAGGTATGGGGGTGGCGCGCGACCTCGAAAGCGGGTTCTACGATCGCTTGCTGTTGAGCCCGACCTCTCGGAGCGCCCTCCTCGCCGGCCCATTGGTAGCGTCGGTCCTGCGTGCGGTCATTCCGCTGGTGTTGTTGGTCCTGATCGCAGTCGTATCGGGCGCGACGTTCGCCGGCGGGGCAGCCGCCACGCTGGCGACGCTCAGCATCGCCTCCTTTGGGATGGCGCTGGTCGCGGGAGCGTGGTCGCTCGGACTTGCGCTTCGGTTCAAGACGCAGCAGGCGGCGCCGTTGATGCAGAGCGGTGTGTTCCTGGTTGTGTTCCTGTCGACCGCACAGATGCCGATTGACTACCTCACCGGATGGTTGCATGCGGTCGCACGCGTCAATCCGATGACGAATGTTCTCGGACTTGCGCGCGAGGGGTTCCTCGGCGCCGTGACGTGGGATGGGACGTGGCCCGGGCTCGTATCTCTTGCCGGCTTGAGCATCGCGACGATCGCGTTTGCCGGGCGCGCCATGACGAAGGTCGTCCCCTAGCGCTGCAGCCTTCCCACGGGCCCCCCGCGTCTGTATCGTGGCTTCCACACGCGGAGCGGGGGAGGGGAAGTGGGGGTAGGAGCAGCACCGCTGCCGGTCCCGGTCGGCGGAATATCCAAAGAGACCTCAGCGCAACAACGTCATTTCCCGTTCTGGCTTGTTGTCTTCGCCGGACCCCTTCTGATTGTTCTCTGTGTCCTCGTGATCCTTCGCGACGTCGCTTTCGGCGGGATGCTGACGACCGCACATCCCGACGTTTTGACGCAGTGGCTGCCGGTGCACTGCTTCCTCGGAAAGAGCCTCGCGGCAGGAAACGTGCCGCAGTGGAATCCGTATGTGATGGGTGGGGTCCCTTTCGCCGCCGACCCGCAGTCCGGGTGGATGTACCTCCCCGCGATGTCGCTTTATGCCGCGCTCCCGTGTGCGGCCGCGGCACGGTGGTTCATCGTGCTTCAGCCCCTGGTGGCAGGCCTGGGTCTCTATGCGTTCCTGCGGTCCGAGGGCGCCGTGCGCTCGGGCGCAACGGCGGGGGCGATGGTTCTGGCGGTGGCGATCGCCGGCTCCCAGCTCGCGTTCTCGTTACCGTTCGCCGGCGTCCTCGCGTGGACCGCGGTGACTCTGGCATGCACGTCCCGCGCGCTCGGCGCCCACAGTAGTCGTGCATTCGTGGGCTGGACCGCCGCGGCCGCGGTTGCGTGGGGGCAGATTGCCGGTGCCCATTTCAGCCACGGACTCGCGGTCGGAACGCTCGCGGTGGCAACGTTGGTCGTGGCGCGCACGCCGTCGCTCAGACGAGTCGTTTTGTTCGCCTGCGCGCTGCCGCTCGTGAACCTTGCCGTGCTCCTTCCGCGCCTCTCCTATTTGCCGCGGACGACACTCGGCCTCGGCTACGAACGCCTCGACGCACTGGGGCAGAGTCTTTCCGGAGCAACGGCGTCGTCGATCGCGCCCGCGTGGGCACCGGGGCCGGAATGGATCGGGAGCCTCGCCACGTGGCCGGGAGCATACGTCGGGGTGGCCGCGCTCCTGCTCGCGGCCGCCGCTTTTCGTCGCGGCCGGATCGCGTGGAGTTTTGCCGCATTCGGTGTGGTCAGCTATCTCCTGTCGACGGGCATCATGGCGCCGGTCGCACGCCACCTACCTTTCGGCGACGTGTACCTTCATGCTCCCGGTCGGTTTTCGATTGGTGTCGTTCTTGCCGTCGCGGTTCTCGCCGGCCTCGGGGCCGGGGCCTTCTCCCCGCGGCTTGCACTCGCGGCAGCGACGGCGTGGTCCCTCGCCGCGGTGTCGGTGGCGTGGGACGAACCGGCCGCACTCGCCCTGCCGCTTGCCGGAGCCGCTGCTTGCGCTGTTGTCGTGCGGGCCGGAAGGAGCGCCCTCCTCCCGGCCGTTCTTGCACTCGAGCTCGTTTTCGGTGCGACCGTCGGCGGGGCCTTGTCGTCCGTGGCGGCAAAGCCGGAAGTCTTGCAGTCACGTCCGCCCGCCGACGTCGTGGCATCGGAGTACGTCACGGCCGGGGAGATCTCCTCGACCCTGCATCAGGGTGACGGGCGCTATCTGAGCCTCGACCAAGAGCGCTTCACCGCCCGCGACTACCGCGGGGCGCGCCGGCGCGCCGACTGGGGGCTTCTCGCCAATCAGCGTTCCGTGATCTTCTCCCTCGAAGAGGCGCAGGGATACAACCCGGTACAGCTCCTCCGCTACTGGACCTTCGTGCGGGCCACGGGTGGTCGTGCGTTGAGATACAACGCCGCGGGTTTCTTCGAACCTGCGCCTGCGGCGCTCGATCTTCTCCAGGTGAACTGGGTGGTCGCGCCGTCGCATACTCGGGTCGCGGATGCGCGTCCCGTGGTGACGGACGGCAGGTGGACGCTGTTCCGGCGGCAGGACCCGGTGCCGCGGGCTTCCCTTCATTCTGAATGGACGGTCGTGAAGTCGCCGGCGCGTGCGCTGCAACATGTGTTGTCGGCAGATTCTCAGCGCAACGCGGTAGTCGAAGCCGGTGCGCCGGTCGGCCCAATCGCCGGCGCACCTTCGGAATCGGCCGTATACCGCCGGAGCGGCGACGGCGGGGCGCGCGTGACCGTAGAAGGAGGCGCACCGTCGTTGCTCGTGATTCGCAACACGTACGACTCGAATTGGCGGGCAACGGTCGACGGGCGTCCCGCCGACGTGGTGCCGGCTCAGTACCTCGCCCAGGGCGTCTTCGTTCCGCCGGGCCGCCATGTGGTCGAACTCACCTACGACGACCCCACGATCGCTCTGGGGCTCGCGGGGTCGGCCGCGGCACTCGCGTTGCTCGGGATCGCGTCCGCGTGGCCGGGCGCGCAGCGGCGTCGCTATGATCCACGCCGATAACGGGGAGAGGCTGAGGTCTGTGACGCTCGAGTTCGTCTACTGGGTTGTGCTCGCGGCGGGTGTCGCCTTCCTCGCGGTGGCGCTTCTGTTCGACGCCCAGCTTGCCCGGCTGCCGTTCAAGTTTCCGGGTGCCGAGGTGATCGCAGGGCCGGTGTCGTTTGTCGCCGCCGCGGTCTTCGGGGCCGCCGGCTTGGTCGGGCTCCTCGTGTACGAGCTGGGAGCCGCGTCGATCTTCGTTGCTATCGGGGGAGCACTCGTCGTGGGCGGTATCAACGCGATCCTGTTCACCTTGGTCAAGCACCGCGAAACGATCGACATGTTCGATCGCGAGAAACTAGTGGCAATGCGCGGGATAACCACGCTCGGGCTCGGCCCCAATCACGTCGGCCGCGTCTCGGTTCAGTACGCGGGGATGACGCGGTCGTTGAGCGCAACGAGTGACGAGGAAATCAAGGCGGGGGAGGAGATCGTCGTGCTCGACGTCCTCGACAACCTCCTGTTCGTGGCGCGCCTGCGGAAAGCGTTCACGAGACACGAGGTGGATGCATAGCCGAAGCCGTGACCGCGTTCGGCCGGCACGGGGGTTCGCCTAGACTGCCCCGTCATGGAACCCGTCTACCGCCCCGTCATCGGTGCCGCGCGCGCAGTCCTCGCGCTGATGGACTGGCGCGTGGAGACGACCGGGGCTCATCACCTTCCTTCCACCGGCGGTGTGGTCGTCGCGACCAACCACGTCGGCTACCTCGATTTTGTGTTCGTCGGCTACGGCGCGCGCGAGCGGAACCGCCTCGTGAGGTTTCTCGCCAAGAAGGAAGTGTTCGATCACAAGCTGGCGGGACCGCTCATGCGGGGCATGAAACACATCCCAGTCGACAGGTTTGGACAGGCGGGGACGGCGCTCGACCTGTCGATTCAAGCGCTCCGACGCGGTGAGGTGATCGGGATGTTTCCCGAGGGAACGATTAGCAGGTCGTTCGTTCCTCGTGAGGGTAAGACGGGTGCCGCCCGCATGGCGATGGGTGCGGGGGTCCCCCTGGTACCCGGCGCAGTGTGGGGAACACAACGAATTCTCACCAAAGGCCGGCCCAAGAACTTCGAGCGGCACATACCGATCTTCGTGCAGTTCGATGCACCGATCCCGTACGAACCCGACGACGATCCGGGCGTCGTGACGAAGCGCCTCATGACGTCGATCGACGGGATGGTGACGGCGCTGCAGGAGAACTACCCGGAGCGGCCGAGGACCGCTGCGGATGCGTGGTGGCTGCCCGCTCATCTCGGTGGGGCCGCCCCGACCGTTGCGGAGGCGGACGACATCGCGGTCCGCGAGCAAGCCGAACGTGCCGCACGGCGCGCCCGTGAGGAGCGCGGGTGAGTGTCGACGTTTCGTTCGAGCAGGGCCTCGCTCGCATAGTTCTCAATCGCCCGGACGTGTTGAATGCGATGGATTTCGGCGCGTTCGACGCGCTGGCGGCGGCGTGCACGACCATCGTGCATGACCCCGACGTCAAGGTCGTCGTCGTGTCGGGGGCCGGACGGGCATTCTGCAGCGGCATCGACCTCGGCGCCCTCCAGGCTCATTCGGGAGACGCGCCCACGACGATCGCCCGGGCGCAGGCGGGATTTCGCGCCCTCGCCGGCCTCGAGGTGCCCACCGTTGCCGCCGTACACGGCTACGCGCTCGGCGCCGGGCTCCAACTCGCGCTCGCCTGCGATCTGAGGGTGATGAGTCGGGATGCAGTCGTCGGGCTTCTCGAGGTGAAGTTCGGGATCATCCCCGACCTCGGCGGCACGCAACGTCTTCCTGCGCTCGTCGGTCCCGCGTGCGCCAAGAAGATGATCTGGTTGCAAGAGAAGATCGATGGCGTCGAAGCTCATCGCCGCGGGCTCGCCGAGTTCGTGACGGAGCCGGAGGAGCTGGAGACGACGACGGGAAACCTTGCGGCGCAGCTCGCAGAGGCACCGCCCGACGCGCTGCGCGCCGTAAAGAGGCTGGTCGACGCCGCCGGCGGATCCCCGATCGAGGATGGAATGGACGCCGAGGCAGCGGAGCAAGCCGCGCTGCTGGATCGGCTGATTTCGAATAGGTGACCGGCGTCAACCGGACTTGCGGATCTACGTTGCTCGTGCGGACACTACGGTGTTGGCGACGGACGCTCGCCAACAGGAGGGGCCGTCGTGTCGTCGAATTCCCTCACTATGCCCGCCCCCTCGCTACGGCCCTGTAGCGTCGTTGGATGACGGCCGTCGGTAGGCTCGCGCGCCCCGCGGTGGCGTTCGTCACGACCCTCCTGCTGGGGGGGTCGTTGTCGGTCGTGCCGGTGAGGGCACAGGGTTTCGCCGACTGTCTTCCGCCGGGCGGCGGCGACGGCTCCTGGGTCACGTTTGGAGCGCCCCGCTTCTCGGTCGGACCACCCGGCATCGAGGACATCGCCATTGCGCGCGCTCGCCCCAACCGGGGACTGGCGACGAACGGTTCCGAGATCGTGGCGTCGACGAACACTCCCTGTACGTGGCGCGCCGGTTATCGCGCGCCGGACGGGACCGCGGTTCGCGACATCTATCTCGGTGCCACCGGTAATCGGGGATGGGCGATGCTCGAGAGGTCGATTGCGGGGCGGAGCGGCCCGGGCGTGGCGGTGAGCGACGACGGCGGCGCGAGGTGGCGGGACGCGTCGGGCGGCCTGCCCCCAACCGGTGATCCACAGGCGCTCGCGGTTGTCGAGGCCGCCCCCGAGGTTGCCTTTCTTCTCGTGGATGTCGGCGGAGGGACTGCCGATCTGGTGTTTGCGACGACCGATGCCGGTCGGTCGTGGTCGCTCCGATCCGACGTGATGGAGACCAATCCTCAAGCAGGGATCACGGGGCTGGCGGCCGACCCCATCGATCCGCGCACGTTGTGGGCCTATGGCCGCGGTGGGCTCTATCGTTCCGACGACGGCGGCCGGTCGTTCGCGCGCGTCGACGAATTTGCCGGCGAACCCACCGGCCCGATCGACATCGTGCACCTTCCCGGATCCGAGGCCGTGGTCACCGTCTTTCGTCCCGCCCGGCGCAACATGGCGCGCTCGACGGACGGCGGGGCGACATGGTTCGGCAACTCCGTTCCCGGAACGGCGACGTCGGTCGCGCACGCCCGCGACGAGAGCAGCCTCGTCATCTCGGCCGCCGGCAAGATCTGGGGTTATCACGCAGCTTCGTTCTCGTGGATCGATCTGCTGCCGCCGCGGCGCGGTCTGCACGACGTGGAAGGCGGCATGCGGAACTCGGGCCCCATCTACTTTGCCCATACCGGCCGGCGGATCGCGCTGTATACCGGCCCGAGCGGCGACCGGCTCCCGGTCGGTGGAGACGACCTCGATTTCCTCGATCTGCCCGGGATCGGCTTTCCGCAGGGGATCGAGGTCAAGGATCCGGAGCTGGGCCCGGCCCGGGAGTTGATCGAATTGGACGTCGGCGACGAGAAGCGGGTCCGCTACCGCCTCGATTTACCGCGACGCCCGGTGTCGGTCGACGTTTTCTTCCTGGTCGACACGACCGACAGCATGGAGAGGGTGATCAACGACCTCAAGATCACCCTGCGAGACATCGCCGGCGCCCTCGCTCGCCGCAATCTCGATGCCCGCTTCGGCCTCGCCGAGGTTCGTACCTTCCCGGACCAGGCGGTCCCAACTCCGGACGAGCGGAACTTCGTCTACAAGCTTCAGGTTCAGCTGACGAACGACCCGCGCGAGCTGATCTCGGTGCTCGAACGGCTGACCGCCGACGCCGGCGGGCGGTACGAGGGAAACCTCGCCGCCCTCGATCTTCTTGCCACCGGACGCGAGCTGGAGGTTTCTCCGCCGGGTCCCGTCAACAACGTTCCGGCGGGACAGCAAGCCGACTTCAGATCGAGCGACAACACGCTGCGGGTCGTTGTTCATGCGACCAACTCGCGGACGTTCGAGCATCCGAAGGGCGGCCCGGTGATCGGTTTGGGATCGAGCAATCCGCCGCCCTCGCCCGGATGGAACGAGGTGATCTCTTCGCTGTCGGCGCGCGATATCAAGCACGTGGGGATTTCGGTCGGCAACAACGACGGCACCGCAGAGGAGCTGGCCAAGATCTCGCGGGGGACGGGATCGGTTGCGGTGACGGATCCGGTCGATTGCGACGGCGACGGCGCGCCGGACGTGCCGCCGGGGGCCCCGCTCGTGTGCGAGCTGTCGGCGAACCGCGCTGCCCGGGGCGGCGGTCTTGCCCTGCCGATCGTGAACCTCGTGGACGCGGTGCAGACACGGACCGACGCCCGCCTCGAGGTCACCAGGGGACAGGAGGTGGTGGCACGCGTCTCGCCCGCGACGTATTCGGGCGTTGTCGAGCAGTCGGTCAACCTTCTCGATTTCGACGTCGTCTACCGCTGCACCGAGGTGACGCGCGGGGAGCGCGTCCGCGTCGTCCTCGAAGGAGTGATCGGGAATGTCGGCAAGGCGGCCGCGCACGCAACCGTAGTTTGCTCCGGACGTGCGGAGTCCGATCCGCCTCTCGTCGCGGCATCCTCCGTCACGGTGCCGCTTGCCGTTCTGGCCCTTCCGCCGGCGCCCCCGCCGCCGCCCGCGTACACGAGCCAGGCTCAGGCGCAAGCGCAGTCCCAGGCGCAGGCACAGGCGCAGGGGGCGCTGGCCAAGCAAGAGGAGCAACGATCGCAACTCGCCTACGCAGTGCAGGCAGGTAACGAGCCGGGCGAAGAAGAGCAGTTGGCGATGTCGGCATACCGGCCGCGCTCGAGTGGTTCCGGCGCTCCCGTCTTTCTCTACGCGGCCGCGACCGCAATGACGCTCGCGTTCGGCGTCGCAACCAGAACGAGCGTGCGCGTGCAGGAGGCGCGTGCAACCCGGCGAACCTGACAGAAACACAACACTTGAGGGAGGTAATCGGTGAAGAAGAGGCTGTTCGGGATCGTCGCCGCGTTGTCGCTGCTGATGGTCCCTTCTTTCAACGGCGCTACCGCCGGTCCGAGCCAGGGCGGCGTTAGCTCGGACACCGTCGAATACGTCGGCTACGTGCCCTTCGAGGTAGGAACTGCGACCGGTGTCACGGTCAAGGGCAAGTACATGTACCTGACCTCGTGGAAGAACATCTCGATCTACGACATCTCCGACCCGACTTCTCCGCAGATCGTGGGTACTCCCTTCCCCCTCGGGTTCAAATTCGAGAACGAAGACGTCGAGATCACGCCCGACGCCAAGTACCTGCTGTTCTCCGAGGAGCTGCCGCGGAACTTCCTTCACGTCTACGACATCGAGGACAAGGAGAACATCCAGGAAGTGGCGTCCGTTGCCGGCGTCGGCGATCACACTTCGACGTGCATTCTCAAATGCAAGTACGTCTACGGCTCCGACGGCTCGATCACGAACCTCAAGGACCCGACGAAGCCCGAGGTCATCGCCGCGGCGGGACAGCCGGGGAACTGGCACGAGCTGATCGGCCTGCAGGGTCGCGCCCACGACGTGACCGAATACAAGAACGGGTTCGTGGTCATTTCGCCCCACTCGGCGCCGCTCATGGTGGCCGACGTCCGCAACCCCCTCAGGCCGAGGGTCTTCGGCCTAGGAGAGCACCCCAACCCGTCGGGCTTCCTGTTCCACTCCGGCAATTGGCCGCGCGGCGGCAAGGACCGGTGGCTCCTTATGCAGGGTGAAAAGAACTTCCAGACTCGCTGCAACGAGAACAACGGACCCTTCATGACATGGGACGCGAAGAATGTGAAGAAGACGAAGACGTTCAAGCTCGTCGACACGTTCCGCGTCCAGAACGGGACGGTGACCGATGGGAATCCGCCGGCTAACGGCCTTGGCTGCTCCGCCCACTGGTTCACCGAGAGGCCGGGATTCAAGAACGGAGGACTCGTCGCGGCCGGCTACTACGAGCACGGCACGCGGTTCCTCAACGTGAACAAAAAGGGCAAGATCTCCGAGCAGGGGTGGTTCCTGCCGTTCGGCGGGTCGACCTCCGCCGCCTACTGGATCAACAAGGAAATCGTCTACGCGGTCGACTACACCCGGGGAATCGACATCCTTCGGTGGAACGGTTGACGAGCCTTACGTGAGGCGGCTGCTCGCGGCTCTCACCATCTCGCTTTTTGCGGTCCCGGCGGCGCCGTCCGTCGCCGGGACCGACGCGGGGCCGACTCCGGGAGGCGTGGCCTCGGACGGCGTCGAGTACGTCGGTCACGTCCCGCTCAACAACGATTCCGCCGGCGCGCGGCTTCTCGGCGACTACCTCTATCTCACGACCTCGACCGCACTGCACATCTACGACGTCTCCGCGCCGGAGTCGCCCGCGCGCGTGGGGATCCATCCGCTTCCGCAGCAGCCCTATTTCGCCGAGGAGGACGTCGACACCAACGGAAAGATCCTGTTGATCTCGAGCCTCGGCTCGCTGTTCGTCTTCGACGTCGAGGACAAGTCGAATCCACAGATCATGTCGACGCTCGACGGAACCGACGAACACACCTTTTCATGCGTCTTGGGATGCACGTACGCCTACGGCTCGGAGGGGGCGATCGTCGACCTGCGAAACCCAGAGTCGCCGGAAGTGGTGGGGAACTGGTTGGAGGGAGCGCCGGCCGGACAGACGCACGACGTCACCGAGGTGGCGCGAGGCATCGTCCTCACATCGTCTCAGCCACTCCTCCTCCTCGACGCACGCAAGAATGCGGCGAAGCCGAAGATTCTCGCCATCGGCGCCAACGACGACGGACGATTCATTCACGGAAACCTGTGGCCGCGGCGAATGAAGGACAAGTTCCTCCTGGTCGGCGGTGAATCCGGTGGACCCCAATGCGGAAGCCCGTCGGCCAGCTTCATGACGTGGGATGCGACCAGGTGGAAGAACACCAAGACCTTCACGATGATCGACGAGTACCGCGTCGAGCAGGGACTGCCGACCGAGGGCAATGCACCCGCCGATCTTTACTGCGCGCATTGGTTCTCGACCCATCCCAACTACCGGAACGGCGGTTTGGTGGCAATGGCGTGGTACGAGCACGGGACGCGCCTCCTCCGGGTCGACAAAAAAGGAAAGATCTCGGAGGCCGGCTGGTTCCTCCCCTTCGGCGGATCGACCTCGGCCGCGTATTGGGTCACCGACGACATCGTCTACGCGATCGATTACAACCGGGGCTTCGACATCCTCCGTTTCTCCGGCTGAGCGATACGCCTCTGATCTCTACTCGCGCCCATCTCCTACGCGGGCTGCGCGGCCTGTTCTTCGAGAACGCGCAGGAAAAGATCGGCACCGGTTCCTTCTTCGGGAATATTCGAGCGCGCACCGGCGAGCGTCGCTACGAAGGCATCGATCGGGACCGGCGCGCCGATGCGATCGAGCAGATCGAGTGTCCGCGCCGCGTAGCGGAGAACCTGAACCGTCTCGATTCCGGCGAGGTCGTTGAAGAACCATCCGCATGAGGTGAACATCGACAACGAGTTTCGCTGCATTTCCAGCAACTGCAACGCGCGTTTTCTCTCGTCGTGAGACGGTGTTCCCGAACTCTCTGCCCCCACGAACTCCTCGGGATCGGTCGCGCCGATCACCACGCGCACGTAACGGTCGCGGGCTCCCCACGGGTCTGCAAGCAGGTTACGGAGGGAGCGTGCATAGGCGTCGTCGGCGGCGCTGCGCACGATCTCGAGAGCGAGGCGCAGCGGCGCCCGCCATGCCTGGTTCCACCCCTCGCGTCCTCCCGTCGAGCACCCGCAGTCGTGTTTCCATCGTCCGACGCCGTGGAAGCACGACCACGACGAGCCCTCGCCCTCGACGATCTTCACCTCCCCTTCGGGCGGTTCGGCCGCGAGCAGTGCGGCGAAGTTCGTCACGTCCACGCCCCGGGCGGGCGCTTCCTCGAACAGAGCGTAGGCGAGGCCCAAGTCGGAGAACTTCTGGTGATGCCCGTAGGTTTCTCCGTCGGTGGCGGCGGATACCGCGCCGCGCTCGCCGAGGCGTCGAGCGAATAGATCGAGGAAGCGGGCCGCAGACGATGGCGCCTGCTCGAACGCAATTGCACGGCTGATCTCCGCGTCGTAAAAGAACAGCGCCAGCGATCGGCCCGACCCGTCGGGATGCTCGTACCGGTAGGGCACCCGCGTGTCCAACGGCTCATCTCGAACGTCGATCCACCCTCCCCCGTTGCGCCTCCAGACCGACGCCTGGTAGGGGGCCAGAATCGTGAATTGGACACCCTCATCGATGAGCGCACCGAGGACTTCGTCGCTAGCGGCGGTCTCGGCGAGCCACATACCTTCGGCTCCTCGACCGAAGCGATGTCGGAACTCCTCGAGTCCCCACCGGATCTCGGTTCGAACGTCGCGCAGGGGGGACAGCGGCAGGATCGAGTGGTGATAGGCCTGAGCTACGGCGTTGCCGTGACCGAGGCGCGCCTCGCTGGCGCGATCCGCCTCGAGAATCCGGCGGTAGGTGTCCGGCCGGGCGTCCTGAAGCCATGCGAAGAGGGTCGGCCCTACGTTGAATGAGATGCGCTCGAAGTTGTTGAGCAGGCGGCCGTTCACGGCGACGCGGACGTTGGGGCCGTAGCATTCGTCGTGTACGCGCTCGTTCCAGTCGTGAAAAGGGGCCGCGCTCGGCTGCTCGTCGATCTTCCCCGTCCGTGGGTTCTCCCGCGGCGGTTGGTAAAAATGACCGTGCACGACGATGCTGGGCACCGTACCTCCGTCTCGCTATTACCTTCGTCGGCCGCGCCTCGGCGCGGTGTCGAGAGCGTACCGGCTGGGCGCCCGCGCCCCGAGGCGGGAGTAGAGTTTTCTCGCGATGAAACGCGCACTTCTCCCGATCGTGCTTGCTCTCGGTGCCATCGCGGGGACCGCGGCGGAGGGAGCGCCTGCGGGCCTGGCGCTGGAGCCGGTCGTGAAGGTCGAGGCACCTCTCGGCGTCGTGGACCTCGGCGGGCGCCGCTTGCTCGTGGTCGGGCAGAACGGCATCGTCTCCACGGTGCGCGGGAGCCGCGTCGGGGGGCGGCCTTTCCTCGACATCTCCGACCGAACGGAGGCATCGGGCGAGCAGGGTTTGCTCGGTTTCGTTCTCCATGCCAAGTTCCGCCGCAACGGCCGGTTCTTCGTCAACTACACGGACCTGGCCGGCGACACCGTAGTCGCCGAGTACCGGGCCCGGCGCGGTCGAGCACTTCCGGAGAGCGAGAAGGTCCTGCTGACGATCGATCAACCGTTCGCCAATCACAACGGGGGTCACCTCGCCTTCGGCCCCGACGGCTACCTCTACATCGCGACCGGCGACGGGGGCCTGGCGGGGGATCCGATGCTTGCGGGGCGCCGGCTCGACACGCTCCTCGGTAAGCTCCTGCGGATCGACGTCGACGGCGATGATCCCTACGCGATCCCGGACGACAATCCATACGTGGGGGTCCCGGGTGCGCGGCCCGAGACGTGGGCGACGGGTCTCCGAAATCCGTGGCGCTTCTCCTTCGACCGAACCACCCTGTGGGTCGCCGACGTCGGCCAGGACATGGTCGAGGAGGTCAACCGGGTGGCCGCCTCCCGCGCCGGAGTCGATTACGGGTGGAACCTGATGGAGGGGGATCGCTGCTTCCTCACCGGCGTCGAATGTCCCGCGCCGCCCAATCTCGAGCCGCCGTTCGCGGTCTATTCACACGACCTCGGATGCTCGGTCACTGGCGGTTACGTTTATCGGGGAAAACTGGTTCCATCTCTCCGTGGGACGTACGTGTTCGCCGATTTCTGCTCCGGGACCATTTTCGGAGTCGACGCCAATGGCGACCGTCCGCAGGAGCCGGAAGTGCTTCTCGAGACCGACCTCGGGATCTCGTCGTTCGGTGTCGATCGCAGCGGCGAGCTCTATGTAACGGATCTTGCCGGAGGCCGTGTCTTCAAGCTCGTCGGCCGCTGACCCACCGGCCGACGGCCGCCTAGGTTTGGTCGGAGGAACGCAGCCATACGACCCCCAGCGGCGGAAGCGTCATCGCCGCGGAATGATCGAAGCCGTGCATCGGCACCTCTTCGGCGACCACGGCCCCCATGTTTCCGATGTCGCCTCCACCGTAAAGCTCTGCGTCGCTGTTCAGGATCTCTTCATAGGTTCCGGAATCGGGCAGGCCGATGCGGTAGCCCTGCCGCGGGGTGGGGGAGAAGTTGCAAACACACACGAGCCGGTCGTTGCCGTCGCGACTCATGCGCACGAACGCCAGCACGTTCGAATCGGCGTCGCTCGGCTCGATCCAGCGGAAGCCGTCGGGGGAAAAGTCGCCCTCCCACAGCGCAGGCACGCCCCGGTAGATCTTGTTGAGATCGGCAACGAAGCGTTGGATCCCTTGATGCTCGTCGTAGTCGAGTAGGTGCCAGTCGAGGCTCGTGTCGTGATTCCATTCGCGGCTCTGGGCGAATTCGTCGCCCATGAAGATCAGCTTCTTTCCGGGATGGGCCCACATGTAGGCATACAGAGCCCTCAGGTTTGCGAGTGCCTGCCAGCGGTCCCCGGGCATCTTGCCGATCAACGAGCCTTTACCGTGCACGACCTCGTCGTGGCTGAACGGGAGCACGAAGTTTTCGCTGAACGCGTACCAGAGGCTGAAGGTGAGCTGGTTGTGGTGGTACTTGCGGTAGATCGGATCCTTCTCGAAGTAGTCGAGGGTGTCGTGCATCCACCCCATGTTCCACTTCATGCCGAACCCGAGGCCGCCGGCGTCGACCGGACGACTCACGCCGGGCCACGAGGTGGATTCTTCCGCGATCATCAGAATCCCCGGATGCTCGGCGTGGATGACGGTATTCAACTCTTTGAGAAACTCGATCGCCTCGATGTTTTCTCGGCCCCCGAACGGGTTGGGGAGCCACTGCCCTTCCTCGCGCGAGTAATCGAGATAGAGCATGGACGCGACTGCATCGACGCGTAAGCCGTCGATGTGAAACTCCTCTATCCAGTAGAGAGCGTTGGATATAAGAAAGTTGCGCACCTCGTTGCGCCCGAAGTTGAAGATGTACGTTCCCCAGTCGGGATGCTCTCCCTTTCTTGGATCGAGATGTTCGAACAAGGCGGTGCCGTCGAAGCGCGCCAGCGCCCATTCGTCTTTCGGAAAGTGCGCCGGCACCCAGTCGACGATCACACCGATGCCTTCCCCGTGAAGCGTGTCCACGAGCAGACGAAATTCGTCGGGGTCGCCGAAGCGAGAGGTGGGGGCAAAGTAGTTGCTCACCTGGTATCCCCACGAACCGGCGAATGGATGCTCCGCCACTGGAAGGAATTCGACGTGGGTGAACCCCAGCTCGCGGCAGTAGTCCGCAAGCTGTCGCGCCGCATCCCGATAAGACAGCGTTCCTCCCTCGGGAGTCCTCCTCCAGGAACCCAGGTGGACCTCGTATATCGACATCGGGCGGGCGAGATGATCGGCGTCCTCGCGGCGACTCATCCACTCGCGGTCGTTCCAACCGTGAGCCGGTTCGTGCACGACGCATGCATTGGCCGGTGGGATCTCGGTCTGGAACCCGAACGGGTCCGTCTTCAGCATGATGTTGCCGTCCGCTCCCAGGACCTCGAACTTGTACAACGCGCCGCCGCCGACGTCCGGGATGAATAGCTCCCAAATTCCGGATTGGCCCATCGAGCGCATCGGGTGAAGCCGCCCGTCCCAGTTGTTGAATTCGCCGACAACCCGAACGCTTCGAGCGTTGGGGGCCCACACCGCGAACGACGTGCCGGGGACGTCCCGTTCCGTTCGTATGTGGGCGCCGAGCTTGTCGTGGAGCCTGAGGTGTCTTCCCTCGCCCACCAGATGAAGATCGAGATCGCCCAAGGTCGGGAGGAATGCGTAAGGATCGTGCAGTCGGAACGTGCTGCCGTCCGGATATGCCACCTCGAGCTCGTAAGTGTCGATGCGTTCGTCGGTGTGTCCCTCGAAGAGGCCGGGGACGTCAATGCTTTCCAGCTTGGCCGCAATTTCGCCGCCGACAACCACCGAAACGCTCTGTGCTTCCGGTCGCCACGCCCGGACGACGGTTCCTTCTCCGTCGGGGTGCGCACCGAGGAGAGCATGCGGGTCGCGCAACTCGCCGCGGAGCAGGGACGCCCGGTCCTTTGTCATCGAGCGTCACCCCGTTCCAGGACCTTTTCGATCCCGCGGTGCGGAATTCGTACCCATTCCGGACGATGCGCGCGCTCGTACCGGAGCTCGTAAAGCGCCTTGTCGATTTCGAACAGGTCCACCAGGCTTGTGAGGACGTCGCGGTCCGTGGGGAGAAACCTTCCTTCGTGGGAGGTCGCGAGGTACGCGTGGAGGAAACTGTCTCGCGCCAGAGCTTCCCACTGATCCGCCCACGGAGATAGGCGCGCCCACTCCGGGTCTTCGGGCTGTGCCCGCTCGAACAGCACCGAGGTGGCGACGTAGGAGAGGGAGCGCAACATGCCCGCCACGTCCCGGAGGGGAGACTCCTTCTCCCGCCGTTCGACGAGAGGTCGAAGGGGTTCGCCTTCGAAATCGATCACGAGCCACTCGCGGGGCGCCCGGAGGACTTGCCCGAGGTGGTAATCGCCGTGGATCCGAATCTTGCTGCCGAGAAGGTCGGGCACGAGGTTGTGCAGGCCGCTCACCCTCTCGAGGATTTCGTCCTCAAAGCGCCCGACACCGTAGTCGGCCGCGCGCACGCCCTCTCGCAGTGCCGACGAGAGGCGGTTCGTCCACTCCGTTACGTCGCTTCCGCTGATCGGTTCGGGGGCGAAGTCGGGTTCGGTTTCCTCTCGGGCAAGCGCGACATGCATGGACGCGGTCATGTTTCCCAGATCCTCGATCAGCTGGAGCGACCGTGCGGCACGCTCCCCGGTCAAGGCTTCGAGGTCTTCGGCCGCGTCCTGTTCGTGCACTTGGTCGTACAGCGCGCGGACATGACCCAGCATGTGAGTCCAACCCTCTTCGGCGTCGTGCACGAAACGCTGTGCGATCCCCAAATCGAGCGTTTCGGCGTACATCTCTCCTTCGTACGAGATCTCTCCGACCTGCGCCGGGACATGCGGGAAACCTTCCGTAGTCAGCATTCGATTGATCTCGAGGTCGGGATTCGGACCCGGTTCGACCCGCCGAAAGAGCTTGACGATGACGGCATCGTCGAGAACCAGCGAGGTGTTGGTTTGTTCGGCGCCGACGATGCGGATGGAAAGGTTCCCCGGCGGGGAGAGGGGGTCGAGCCCGGGCCCGCCGTAGTGAAACGTCCCCTTGTCTCCCTTGAGGCTCGTCCCGTGCGCCATGAGATCGCCGAGGACCCGCAGTCGATCCGGCTCCTCGACCGCATCGCGCGCCGGCTCCTCGCCGTAGACGAAGAGGGGGAGGTGATAAAGCGCGGACGATCCATCTCCGAACGCGACCTCGGCGAGAGCCGTGACGAGTGCGGGAGGTCCATCCTCGACGACCGCATGATCGACAATGTGCACGTGCTCGATCGTGCGATCGCGCCGTGCGAACCAGCGCTTTCCCGCCAACATCTGCGCGAGGCCCGTTTCGTCGATCACGATGATCGTTGCCTCCTCAATCTTCGTCCGTAACCAGCTGGAACCAATAGAAGCCATGTGGTGCGAATGTCAGTAGGTAGGGAAGCTCACCAATGCGAGGAAATTCTTCCCGTCCCAACAGCTCCACCGGGTACATACCCGTCCACGGCGAAAGATCCAACTCCGCCGCCTGGGCCCGCCCCGACAGGTTGTTTACGCATAAAACGATGTCGTCGCCGTGCCGCCTGACGTAGGCGAAGATCGCGGCGTTCGACGGGTGCAAGATCGACAACGACCCAAAGCCGAAGACGGCATGTTGTTTTCTCACTGCCAGTATGCGCCGGAACCAGTGCAGGAACGAATTGGAATCCCGCTGTTCGGCCTCGACGTTGACTCGTTCGTAGCCGTACACGGGATCCATCAGCACCGGCAGATAAAGCTGTGCGAAGTCGCTCCGCGAGAAGCCGGCATTTCGGTCCGCATTCCACTGCATGGGCGTCCGTACCCCGTCGCGATCGCCCAGATAGATGTTGTCGCCCATACCGATTTCGTCGCCGTAGTAGATGATCGGGGACCCGGGGAGGGAGAGCAGCATCGCATGGAACAGCTCAACCTGGTCTCGCGAGTTTTCGAGCAGGGGAGCGAGCCGGCGGCGAATACCGAGGTTCAACTTCATCCTGGGATCCTTCGCATACTCGTTGTACATGTAGTCACGTTCTTCGTCCGTCACCATCTCGAGCGTCAGCTCATCGTGGTTGCGGAGAAAGATCGCCCATTGACACGTATCCGGAATGTCCGGCGTTTGCTCCAGAATTTCTGCGATCGGATATCTGACCTGCCGCCGCGCAGCCATGAACATCCGGGGCATCAGAGGGAAGTGGAAACACATGTGGCATTCATCGCCGCTGTCGCCGAAGTAGTCGACCACGTCGGCCGGCCACTGGTTCGCCTCCGCCAGGAGCACGATGTTTTCGTAGTCCTTGTCGATTTCCGAGCGAATCCGCTTGAGGAACTCGTGTGTCGCCGGAAGGTTTTCGCAATTTGTGCCTTCACCCTCGAAGAGGTAGGGGACGGCATCGAGCCGGAACCCGTCGAGGCCCAAGTCGAGCCAGAATCGCAATGCTGCCAGCACCTGCTCCTGAACCTCTGCGTTCTCGTAGTTCAGGTCTGGTTGATGGCTGAAAAAGCGGTGCCAGTAGAACGCGCCCGCAGTTTCGTCCCACGTCCAGTTGGACCGCTCGGTATCGACGAAGATGATGCGCGCATCGGTGTAGCGATCGTCGCTCGCGCTCCATACGTACCACTCACGCTTAGGTGAATCGGGCACGCGTGCCTCCTGGAACCAGGGGTGCTGATCCGATGTGTGATTCACCACGAAATCCGACACAACGCGGATTCCGCGCTCGTGCGCCTGCTCGAGGAAGGTCATGAAGTCGTTGAGGTTTCCGTATTCCGGCAAGATCGAGTAGAAGTCGCTGACGTCATAACCCCCGTCCTTGAGCGGCGATTGGAAGAAGGGCAACAGCCAGATGCAGTCGATTCCAAGCCACTCGAGATAGTCGAGTTTCTCGGTAAGGCCGCGGAAGTCGCCGTATCCGTCGGCGTTGGAGTCGAAAAACGACCGGACGTACGCCTCGTAAAAAACCGCGCGCTTGTACCAGAACGGCTCGCGGGCGAGTCCCGCCATGTCAGGCGCGAACCTGAAAGATGTGAGCCGGCTCTGCCGGATCGAGACGCACGTATGCGTGGTCTCCATGCCACGTATACGTCGCGTCGGTGATGAGGTCGTGCATCTCGAGCGGCCTGCCCGGTTCGATGCCGAGGGCGCTTCGGTTGACCGAGATCGTCCCTTCTTCCCAGTTGAACGGGTTCAAGTTGACGACTACCAAAATTGAGTCTCCCGACGACGACGACTTCGAAAACGCCATCAGGTTGTCCTTGTCGACGGTGTGGAAACGTAGGTTCGTCAGTTCTGCGAGTGCGGGATTTTTCTTCCGGATTTCGTTGATCTTGCGAATGTACGGCACGAGACTGCCGTGAGCAGAGTAGTCACGCACCTTCAGCTCGAATTTTTCCGAGTTCAGGTATTCCTCGCTTCCGTGCCGGACCGGCGTATTTTCGTAGAGCTCGTACCCCGAGTAGATCCCGTACGAAGGTGACATCATCGCGGCGAGGACGAGGCGGATCTTGAAGGCCGCCGGGCCGCCCACCTGAAGGTATTCGTGAAGGATGTCGGGCGTGTTGGCAAAAAAGTTTGGACGGAAGTAGTGGCTCATGGGCGACGTCGTCAATTCCGTCAGGTATTCCGTCAGCTCCGATTTCGAATTTCGCCATGTGAAGTAGGTATAGGACTGGGTGAAGCCCAGCTTTGCCAGGTACCTCATGACCTTCGGTTTGGTGAACGCTTCGGATAGGAAGATCAGATCGGGGTTCTCGGTCGTAAGCTCGCCGATGACCCATTCCCAGAAGTGGAACGACTTTGTATGCGGATTGTCGACGCGGAACACCTTGATGCCGTGAGAGATCCAGAAGTCGAGGATTCTCTTGAGCTCGGACCATAACCCCTCTCGATCTTCGGTATCGAAGTTGATCGGGTAGATGTCCTGGTACTTCTTCGGCGGGTTCTCGGCATATTTGATCGAACCGTCCGGCTGATGGTGGAACCAGTCGGGATGTTCTTTCACCCAGGGGTGATCCGGCGAGCACTGAATGGCGAAGTCGAGCGCGACCTCGAGGCCGATCCGCTCCGCCTCGGACACGAAATCGTCGAAGTCGTCGATCGTTCCCAGTTGGGGATGGACCGCGTCGTGCCCTCCCTCCTTCGACCCGATCGCCCACGGGCTTCCCACGTCTCCCGCGGCGGCCGTTAGCGTGTTGTTGCGGCCCTTACGGTTGGTCGTGCCGATCGGATGAATCGGGGGCAAGTAGATTATGTCGAAGCCCATCTGGGCGATACGCGGAAGGTGCGTGGCCGCGGTGCGAAACGTGCCGTGACGGTTGGGCGTGCCGGTCGAGCGTGGAAAGAACTCGTACCATGCCCCAAAACGCGCGCGCTCGCGCTCGACGGTTACCTCTAGCGCCGGTCGGTACGCGGTCGCGCCCGAGCGGTCTGGGTTCGTCCTCATGACCGCGAGCAGCTCGTCGGACAGCATCGGCGCGACGCGGGGGTCGAGTCCCTCTGCTCCCGGGGCGGTTCCTCCGGGAGCGCGCAAGCGGACAAGGGCGTCCTTAAGGAGCGAGCGCTGAGCCGCCGGCACCGCCTTGAGGCGAGACTCGATCAGAAGTGCACCTGCCTCCAACTCCGCATCGAGCTCGACGCCGGCTTCGGCGTACTTGAGCAGGCCCCGGCGCCACGTCTCGAACGCGTCGGGCCACGCCTCGATCGAAAGGCGGTAGCGGCCGATTTCGGTGGGGCGAAACGATCCGTACCAGCGGTCGTTTTCAAGGTGGTGCATCGCTGATTCCTGCCACTTTGCGTCCGATGGGCCCCGGTAGCGCAGAACGGCAGACATGAGCGCGGGACCGTCGCGGAAGATGTCACACGTGACCTCGACGCGATCGCCGACGACCGCCTTCGTCCGAAACCGGCCGCAGTCGATCTCCGGCTCCACGCGCTCGATGACGATATGTCCGCGCTTCGTGAACTGCTTCACTCCTGCCTGCCCCCTTAGAGTCGGGTCCGTATCTCGTCCGTGCAAGCGTACCCATCACCGTGACCGCGACTATCGTGCGAGGGTTGGAGGCGCGTCGCCGCAGGCCGGCACGGCTTTTTGAACGTTTTCCTGCGACGCGGGAGACTTCACCGCTATGAAGGCACTTCGAAGCTTTGCCGTACGGGCCGCGCTCCCTCCCGAGCTCGAGCCCGTGCGGAAGATCGCGATGAACTTGAGATGGACGTGGCACGAGCCCGCGGTCGATTTGTTCAGGTGGGTCGATCCGGATGCATGGGAGCGGGCCGAGCATGATCCCGTCCGGATGCTGGGACTCGTTTCGCCCGAGCGTTTCCGAGATCTCGTTGGAGACGGGCCGTTCATGGCGTTCCTCGCCAACATCGCGGACGACCTCGAGTGCTATCTCGACGAGCCCCGGTGGTTTCAGAATCATGCCGCGGGCGCACTGGAAACAGTCGGCTACTTCTCCCCCGAATTCGGCGTTTCGGAGGCGCTTCCCGTGTACTCGGGCGGCCTGGGCGTGCTGGCGGGAGATCACCTCAAGGCCGCGAGCGACCTCGGCGTCCCGCTCGTCGGGGTCGGGCTCCTCTATCGCGAGGGCTACTTTCGCCAGCAGCTGAACGCCGACGGATGGCAGCAGGAGCGCTATCCGGCGCTCGATCCCCACGCGATGCCGCTGGTGCTCCTCTCCGCCTCGGACGGAAGCCCCCTCAAGATCGAAGTCGATCTCGCCGGGGCCCGCTGTGTGGCGCAGGTTTGGCGTGCCGACGTCGGACGAGTGCCCCTGCTGCTGCTCGACTGCGACGTCGAGGAGAACGAGCCCGACGAACGAAACGTCTCGAACCGACTTTACGGCGGTGGCGGCGGCAGCGAGCACCGGTTACGTCAGGAAATCGTTCTCGGAATCGGGGGCGTGCGTGCGCTCGACGCCGCGCAACTCTTTCCTAACGTTCTTCACTCGAACGAAGGCCACGCCGGCTTTCTAGGTCTGGAGCGGATCCGGCGCCTCGTGTGTGATCACGGCCTGAAGTTCAAAGATGCCGTCGAGGCGGTGCGGATATCGACGGTATTCACAACCCACACTCCGGTCCCCGCGGGCATCGATGTTTTCCCCGGCGACCTGATGGAGCGCTACTTCGGCAACTTTGCAAAGGAATGCGATGTCTCGCTCGCCGAGCTCATGGCCCTCGGACAGCCGGCTCCCACCGTGCCCGGCACCTTCAATATGGCGATCATGGGGCTCCGCCTCGCCGGCCGCAGCAATGCGGTCAGCAAGCTCCACGGTGATGTGTCCCAGAGAATGTTCGCGACGTTGTGGGACGGGGTTCCCGAAGACGAGGTTCCCATCACATCGATCACGAACGGCGTCCATGCACCCACCTGGATCGGACCCGAGATGCGCGAAGTCCTCGATCGTCACCTTGCGCCTGGATGGGCCGAGGGCGGCGCCGCGGATTTCGGACGCGTCGTCGACGTGCCCGACGCCGAACTCTGGCGCGCCCGCGAACGCTCCCGGGAACGACTCGTTTACTTCGTGCGCGAGCGCCTGCGAATTCAGATGGAGGCGCGCGGCGCATCGGATGCAGAGACGTGGTGGTGTGCCGACGCTTTTGACCCGGGCATCCTGACGATCGGCTTCGCGCGACGGTTCGCAACCTACAAGCGGGGGACGCTGTTACTCGCCGACCTCCAGCGCCTCCGTTCGCTGATCTTTTCGACCGAGCGGCCCCTGCAGATCGTCTTTGCCGGTAAGTCTCACCCGCTTGACGACGGCGGCAAGGAGATGATTCGCGACCTCGTGCATTTTGCCGCCGACCCCGAGCTCCGCACGCGCTTTGCATTCATCGAGGACTACGACATGGAGGTTGCTCGCATCCTCGTTCAGGGCGTCGACGTGTGGCTCAACAACCCGCGGCGGCCGCTCGAGGCATCGGGAACATCTGGGATGAAGGCGGCGCTGAACGGCGTCCTCAACTGCTCCATCCTCGACGGATGGTGGGATGAGTGTTACGACGGCCAGAACGGCTGGGCGATCGGGAGCCGGGATTCCTACGACGACCCCCAGTTACAGGATCGCGTCGACTCGAATGCCCTCTACGACCTCATCGACCGCGACATCGCGCCCCGTTTCTACGACCGCAGCGAAGGGCCCGTTCCGCGCAGATGGATCGAGCGCATGAAAGCGTCGATTTCCTCGCTGGGCGACTTCATCGTCGCCGACAGAATGGTGCGCGACTACACGGTTCGCTTCTACGAGCCGGCGGCGGAACAAGAGACGCGTATGACCGAAGGCGGTTTCGAGCGCGCTCGCTCGCTTGCGAAGTGGAAGGACCGCATCCGGTCGTTCTGGAGCGAAGTCCGCGTGGTCGATGTTGTAGGTGAGGTGGTTGCGGCCGACGTGGGCGAGGAGCGACGAGTCCGGGCGACCGTCCATCTCGGCAAGCTCGAGACCTCCGATGTTGCGGTGCAACTCGCTCACGGGAGGGTCGGAGGTAACGGCGAGCTGCTAGAGCCCGAGATCGTCGCGATGGAGGCGGTCGAGTGCATAGACGGTACGTGTACCTATGCAGGTGATTTTCTCGCCGAAGCGGCCGGCTTGTACGGATTCGCGGTGAGGGTCGTCCCGTCCCACGAAGACCTGCTGGGAACGATGGACCTGGGGCTCGTGTCGTGGGGGTGACCGAGCGCGGTTACGCCCACCCCAGTTCGTCGAGGCGGCCGTCGTCGATTCCGAAGTGATGGGCGATCTCGTGCAGGACGGTGATGCGGACCTCCTCGCATATCTCCCGTTGGGTTGAGAAATCCCGCGTCAACGGACCCATGTAGACGGAGATCTTGTCGGGCAGCACGCCCGCGTAGTCACCCCGGTCGGTCAGAGGAACGCCCTCGTAGAGTCCGTACAGACCTTCGTCGCCGAGCTCCTCGACTACGTGGCCGGGAGGCTCATCCTCGATCACAACCTCGACGTTGTCGAGCATCGCAGTCACTTCGTCGGGGAGCGAATCGATGGCGTCGACTACTAGTTGCTCGAACTCGGCGTGATTCACCAGCCCAACTCGCGCAGTCGCCGATCGCCGATGCCGAAATGGTGCGCCACTTCATGAATCACGGTCCGTCGCACCTGTTCCCTTATCCGTTCGGGTGTGCGGGCGATCCTCGTGATCGGACCCTCGAAAATCGTGATCTTGTCGGGCATCACACCCGAGTAACTGCGACGAGCGGGAAGCGGATGCCCCTGGTAGAGCCCGAGCAACGTGTAACCCGGTCGCAGGCTTGCGACCTGGGCGCGCGACGGCTCGTCGGCCACCACGACCTCGACGTTCACCATCGCCCGCTGGATCTCTTCCGGCAGCGAATCGAGAGCCTCGGCGACGAGGCGTTCGAAGTCATTGTTCCTCTTGTCTGCAAAAGCGTTGTTCACGTTGAGAATGCTAGTGCTGCGGGAGGCAGCCCTCACACCTCCGAACTTTCCGGCCTGCGTTGCAGTCGAAGGGGTGAACGCGACGGGACCGGGAGGGCGGAATCATGGTGCGGGTGATCGGGGCTGCAGGAGCGCTAATGGTGGTCATGGCGACGGTCCATCCCGCGGCCGCGGGCGGCGGCGCGGTGTGGAATGCGGACAAGCAGTTTTACCGGCCGGGCGAACGGGCGCGCCTCGCCACGAGCGTCCAGTGGGGTTATTCGCGGCGCGCCGGCACGCCCGCCGACGGGCCCTACTACGCGTACCTCGTGCCCGCCGGCTACGCGTGGGATGCCGGTTTTTGGGCGGTTCGAAAAGACGGCGCTTCGATCGGCACGATTCGCATCACGAAGGTCGACCGGCTGAGTCGCGTGGCGAGGGCAACGATCGACTTCGCCGTGCCCGAAGTCGCCGCCGGCGACTACGAGGTCCGCCACTGCAATCGTCCCTGCACCAAGACCTTCGGCGACATCACCTGGGGCACCGTGCGAGTCGTCGAGAGCGCGGTCGAGGGACGCGCCTGGATGCGCCTCGAGCGGACGGCAGGCCGCATCGAGCGGCGCGCCGAGCGCGGCGACCGGAGTCTGTCGCAGCGCATCCGCCGCAGCGCGCGCGACGGTGAACGCCGCGTCGCCGACCTGGAGACCGAGGTAACGGAGCAGATCGATGCGCTCGAGGCGGAGGTCGCGTCGCTGCGCGCGGCGGCATCACGGGCGCGGCCGGAGCGGGGATCGCCCGCGGTCGGGTGGCTGGTCGCCTTCTGCGTCGGTGCGCTCGCGGCCTCCGCGCTGGCGCGCCTACGCCACCGCGTGCAAGATAGCAACGCTTTCGGCCGGCAGCGTGAGCACGGCTCCGACGAGGTCGGCCGAGGAGGAGGCGAGCAGGATGGTCCACTCGTCGTCGTCTCCCGCGGCACCATCGGCGAGAGGAATGGTGATCTCGTCGCGCGAGAAGTTGCATCCAACGGCGACCGATCCCCGTTGCATCAGGAGCCATCCCGCGGCATCGTCGAACCGGCACTCGACGAGGTCGAGTCGCCCGTCGGTCAGGTCGGGAAGCGCGCGGCGGAGCGCGATCAGGCTGCGGTGCCATTCGAGGATGTCGGTGTGCGGCGCACGTGACGTTTCCGACCAATCGAGGATTGATCGACGAAAGGTTGCGGGATCCTGCGGATCCGGGACCTGCGTCGGATCCCAACCGAATGCGGAAAACTCACCTTGCCGCCCTTCGCTCACGGCGCGCCCGAGCTCTGGATCTTGATGGTCGGTGAAGTATTGGAACGGTGTCGACGCACCCCATTCCTCGCCCTGGAACAGCATCGGCACGAACGGTGACGTGAGCACGAGTGCCGCGCCGACCTTCAGCAGGTCGGTGCCGATGAGGTGACCCGAACGGTCGCCCGCGGCGCGGTTGCCGATCTGGTCGTGGTTCTGGAGGTAGGCGAGGAAGCGGTGCCCGGATAGCCCCTCCGGACGACGTCCATGGTGTCTACCGCGGAACTCCGAGTAGGTACCGTCGTAGACGAAGGCCTGTTGGAGCGCTTGCGCGAGCTGGGAAACCGTCCCGAAGTCGGCGTAATACCCGTCACGCTCGCCGGTCACCAGCGCGTGTAACGCATGATGAAAGTCGTCACTCCACTGTGCGTCGATCCCGTAGCCACCGGCTTCACGCGGTCGCACTATGCGCGGGTCGTTGAGGTCGCTCTCCGCGATCAAGAACAGGGTCCTGCCGAGGCGTGCGGACAGGGCGTGGACGCGCACCGCGAGTTCTTCGAGAAAGTGCATTGCGGAGAGGTCGAGGATGGCGTGGACTGCATCCAATCGGAGTCCGTCTACGTGGTAGTTCTCGAACCAGTGAAGGGCGTTACCGATCATGAAATCGCGCACTTCACTCGATCCGTGATCGTCGAAGTTGACGGCATCGCCCCATGGGGTCTTGTACTTGTCCGAGAAGTACGGCCCGTAAGAGCCGAGATAGTTACCGTCGGGACCGAGGTGGTTGTAGACGACGTCGAGTACGACGCAGAGCCCGCGGGCGTGGCATTCGTCGACGAATCTCTTGAACCCTCCCGGACCGCCGTATGCGCCGTGCACCGCGTACAGATCGACTCCGTCGTAACCCCAGCCGCGTGAGCCCGGGAACTCCGCCACCGGCATCACCTCGACCGCGGTCACCCCGAGGTCGAGAAGGTGGTCGAGACGGTCGATGGCGCCGTCGAACGTTCCCTCGGGCGAGAACGTCCCGACGTGCATCTCGTACACGATCTGTCCGGCGAGCGGCGCCCCTCGCCAGATGTCGTCCGTCCACCCGAACGTATCGTGATCGACAAGTCGCGACGGGCCGTGCACCCCGTGGGGCTGAAAGTGCGAGCGCGGGTCGGGGAGCGGATCTCCGCCGCCGATCGAGAACGCGTAGTCGTCGCCCGCACCGGCATTGTCGACCTCGGCATGCCACCATCCGTACGCGCCTTCGTCCAGTCGCACCCGACGCGCTCCCAGTGCCACCTCGACCGAGCCCGCTTCCGGAGCCCACACAGAAAATTCGGCCGAGCTTGCGGTGTCCTCCGCGATCTCGTCCTCGCGCCGGCTCGGCAGCCGCATAGCCATGTCTCTTCTCCTTTTGGCGTCTGTTGTTTGCTACCGTCGTTGGAGGAGCGCGACCGGAAATCGCTCCAGCAGTTCCCCGGCGGTGGTGTTCCCGGGCGAAACCTCGTCCGTCAGCACGTTCGCCCACTCGCCGTCGCCCAGCCGGATGCGGGTCCCTCGCCAATTCTCCGGGCGTCCCAAGACGAGCCGGGGGACGACGCACGCGATCCGCCCGGCGCGCCGAAACGCGACCACGTGTTCGGCGCCGGGCCCCTCGGCCGCGATCGGTTCGTACGTGCCTTCGGTGAACGCGTCGGGATCGTCTCGTCTGAGCGCGAGAGCGCGGGCGATCACGAGCATCTTGGGCAATCCCTCGTCGGCGCGGCCGAGCGCCTCCTCCGGCGTGGTCGCGACGGCGGCCTCGAGCAGCCTCCGTCGAACTTCGAAGTCGACCGGGCGCCGGTTGTCCGGGTCGACCAGGCTGAGATCCCACGACTCGGTGCCCTGATAGATGTCGGGTACGCCGGGGCAGGTGAGCTTGAGGAGTGTTTGCGCCAGCGAGTTCACGCGGCCGGGTTCGATCAAAGGGGCGACGAACGCGTCGAGGTCCGCAGTGAATTCGGCATCGTCGAGAAGCGCATGCACGAAGCGCCGTAGCGCATCGTCGTAATCCTGGTCCGGAACGGTCCACGATGTGAGACGCTTCGCCTCTTTCGTCGCCTTCTCCATGTACGCGACGGCGCGCTCCGCCGACAATGGATGCGCACCGACGAGTGTTTGGAGGAGGAGGTACTCCGCATGAGGATCGGGGAGACCGTCTTCGCGGTGGCGCTCGCCCATCTTGCGCCACCGAACGACGTGTTCGCGCCACGCCTCGGGGATCTCCGACAGCAACGACAGCCGCGCCCGCACGTCTTCGCTGCGCTTGGTGTCGTGGGTGGAGGTCGCGAGCATCGAGTACGGCCGCGCCGCCTGCATGCGGGTGTGGAAAGCGCTCGTCGATATGCCGAAGCGCCCCGGGTCTCCGCCTACCTCGTTCACCGCCACGAAGCGGACGTAGCGGTAGAACACGGTGTCTTCCACGGCTTTGGCGGTAACCGGGCCGGTGGTCTGCTGGAAACGCAGCACGAAGTCGCGCTCCGGACCGCCTTCGTGCTCCAGCAGGAGGAGCCCGGCAAGGAATTCGAACAGGGCGGCATCGAGATCCGGGCGCCGTTGGAGCGCGGCGGCCTGTGCCGACCGGATGCGCATTACATCGTCTTGTCGCACGACGCCGGTGTCGGGGTCGGCGTAGGTGCGATACACGGCGAGTCCCGCGATCAGCTCTCGCAGGGCGGCGCGCAACTCGGCCCTCGTGTAGTCGCGGTGGTGGGGGTGGCGCTCGCACACCTTCACGAGGAGCTGGGTGAGGCGCTCCACGTCGGCCGCGAGCAACTCGGTCATCACCTGATGCTTTGCATCCCACGCGAGGTCGTCGAGATCTTCCGGCGCGCCGATGACTTCTTCGTAGAGCGAAGTTATGTCTTTCTCGGAGCGCCCGTCGACGAAGAGCCCGCCGACGAGGCTGAGGAAATCGTACCCGGTGGTGCCGTCCACCGGCCACTCGTCGGGAATACTCTCGTCGCCCTCCGTGATCTTCTCGACGATGAGATAGGCGTCACCGATTTCCGCGCGCACGTCTCCGAGGTAGCGGTTCGGCGCGCCGAGACCGTCGACGTGATCGATCCGAAGGCCGTCGAGTTTTCCGGCGCGAACGAGCTCGAAGGGGACCTGGTGCACGTGAGCGAACACCTCCGGCTCCTCCATGCGGAGAGCGACCAGGTCGTTGATGTCGAAAAAGCGCCGGTAATTCAGCTCGAGGTCCGTCCGCCAGTACGCGAGCCGGTAATACTGCCGTTCGAGAAGCGTATGCAGCAATGCCGGCTCCGAATTCACGCGCTCGATCGACGGTTCGGGACCGAGCAACTGCTCGAGGCTTCCCGGCGCCAACGGAAAGGAGTGCTCGTAGTACGAGACGACGACGTCGCCGTCGAGTTCGAGCAGCACGAGATCGCCCGCGTCCAGCACGACGCCGTACCGGTCCCCCAGGATGGGCAGGAGGACCTTGCCGCGCAGTCGCTCTTCCGGTGGATCCCAATCGATATCGAAGAAGCGGGCGTAACGGCCGTCGCACCCATGTTGCAGCACGTCCCACCATGCAAAGTTGGCGCGCCCGGCCACCGCCATGTGGTTCGGGACTACGTCGAGGATATGGCTCATGCCGTGCTGCGCGAGAACGTTGCAAAAGCGAGCCAATGCCTCGGGCCCGCCCAGCTCCTCGTCGATCTGTGTGTGGTCGATGACGTCGTAGCCGTGGGTCGATCCCGGAGTCGATCGGAGGTAGGGCGAACAGTAGACGTGGCTGATTCCGAGCTGCTCCAGATAGGCGACGACTCCTGCCGCATCATCGAGGGTGAAGCCCGGATGCAGCTGCAGCCGGTAGCTCGCGCGGACGCCGCGGCCGCTATTCGGCACGCCGCAACACCACAACCGAGCGCGCCTCGAGCGGGATCTCGGCACCGGCCGCAAAGGTGCGTTCCTCGGTGCCCAGCAGATCCGGGTTGGCGGTGTCGATCGACACCACCCACGTGTCGCCGTGATCCTTTGGGATCACGAAATCCAGCCCGTCGTGATGAGCGTTGAAGAAGACGAAGAAAGAGTCGTCCCTTACGTGTTGCCCCTGCGGGCCGGGCGAAGCGATTTCCTCGCCGTTGAGGAAGACGCCCACCGACTTCGCGAACCCGTTCGACCACTGATCCGCAGTCATCTCGCTGCCGTCGGGGTTGAACCATGCGATGTCGCTGAGGCCGGAGCCGGTGACGTCGCGGCCCTCGAACCACCGGCGGCGCCGGAATACGGGATGACGGGTGCGAAACTCCATCAGACGACGGGTGAAGCCGAGCAGGGCCAGATTCTCATCGACGAGAGTCCAGTCGAACCACGACAACTCGTTGTCCTGACAGTAGGCGTTGTTGTTGCCGCGCTGCGTGCGTCCGATCTCGTCACCCCCGAGCAGCATGGGAACCCCCTGACTCAGTGCCAGGGTGACGAGGAAGTTGCGCTTCTGGCGTTCGCGGAGACGGTTGACCTCGGGGTCGTCGGTGGGGCCCTCGTGCCCCGAGTTCCACGACCGGTTATGGCTCTCGCCGTCGGCATTGTTCTCGCCGTTGTCCTCGTTGTGCTTCTCGTTATAAGACACGAGATCGTGCAAGGTGAACCCGTCGTGTGCGGTGACGAAGTTGATCGACGCGGTGGGACGCCTGCCGCCGGACTCGTAAAGGTCCGACGACCCGGTGAACCGGTAAGCGAAGTCTGCCAGCGACGCGTCCTCGCCCCGCCAGTAATCGCGCACGGTGTCGCGGAACTTTCCGTTCCACTCGGACCATCCCACCGGAAACTGACCCACCTGATAACCGCCGGGACCAACATCCCACGGTTCCGCAATCAGCTTCATGCGCGACAGAACCGGATCCTGATGAATGATGTCGAAGAACGCCGACAGGCGATCCACGTCGTAGAGCTCGCGGGCGAGCGTCGAGGCAAGATCGAAGCGGAAGCCGTCGACCCGCATTTCGGTTGCCCAGTACCTGAGCGAGTCCATTATCAGCTTCAGGACCTGCGGGTGTCGAACGTTGAGCGAGTTGCCCGTCCCGGTGAAATCCATGTAATAGCGAGCATCGTCCTGGACGGTTCGGTAGTAGGAGAGGTTGTCGATCCCGCGATACGACAGCGTCGGCCCCAGGTGGTTTCCTTCACCGGTGTGGTTGTAGACGACGTCGATGATGACCTCGATGCCGGCCTCGTGAAGCGCCTTCACCATCTGCTTGAACTCGACCACTTGCTCGCCGTGAATCCCGCCTGCCGAGTAGGCGGCGTGTGGGGCGAAGTAGTTGATGGGGTCGTAGCCCCAGTAATTGCGAAGACCCTTGTCGAGAAGAAACTGGGGATGCAGGAAGTGATGCACGGGCATCAACTCGATCGCGGTCACGCCGAGCAAGAGGAGGTGTTCGATCGACGCGGGGTGAGCAAGCCCCGCGTAGGTCCCGCGGAGTTCCTCCGGGATTCCGGGGTGGCGGATGGTGAACCCGCGGACGTGGGTCTCGTAGATGACCGTCTTGTGGAAAGGCGTCGCCGGCGGCCGATCGTCGCCCCAATAAAAGGCCTCGTCCACGACAACGGACTTCGGGACGCGGCGCGCCGAATCGCCGTGGGAAAACGAAAGATCCTCTTCTTTTGCTCCCATCTCGTAGCCGAAGTTCTCCTCGCCCCAATCGACGTCGCCGGCGATTGCTTTGGCGTATGGGTCGAGCAGCAGCTTGTTGGGGTTGAACCGGAGCCCGGCGGCGGGGTCGTAGGGGCCGTGGACGCGCACGCCGTACCGTTGCCCCGGTCCGACTCCGGGCACGTAGCCGTGCCACACGAATCCGTTGCGCTCGGTCAGCGCGATCCGCGTTTCCGTCTCGTCGTCGTCGAACAAACAGATCTCGAGGCCTTCCCCGTGCTCGGAGAACACGGCGAAGTTGACGCCCGCGCCGTCCCACGACGGGCCGAGGGGGTGCGGAGAGCCGGGCCACGAATGCATCCGCCGACCTTACCCACCAGACCCACCGATTCAGACCGGCCGATCCGGCCGATTGCGGTTAGCCGATGAACGACGGCGCGAAAACAAGCGATACGACCGTCATGACCTTGATCAGGATGTTCATTGCCGGACCCGAGGTGTCCTTGAACGGATCGCCGACGGTATCCCCGACCACCGCCGCCTTGTGGCTTTCCGAGCCCTTCCCGCCGAAGTGGCCCGCCTCGATGAACTTCTTCGCGTTGTCCCACGCGCCGCCGGAGTTCGCCATGAAGATCGCGAGCAGGAATCCGGTGACGAGCGCGCCGGCGAGGAAACCGCCGAGGGCCTGAACCGAGACGACGCCCAACCCGAGCGGGAGGATGATGGCGAGCGCGCCGGGGATGAGCATCTCCTTCAGCGCGGCCGCGGTGGAGATGTCGACGCACCTTGCATACTCCGGGCGCACCCCCTCCTTCCCCTCGCGCAGGCCCGGGATGTCGCGGAACTGCCGCCGGACCTCTTCGATCATCTTGTGGGCGGCGCGCCCGACGGACTTCATGGTCAGTGCGGCAAAGATGAACGGCGTGACGGCACCCAAGAACAGCCCGATCGTCACCGGCACCTGCGAGATGTCGATGACCTCGAGGTCGACCGCGGCGCTGAACGCCTTGAACAGCGCGAGAGCGGTGAGGGCGGCCGATCCGATCGCGAATCCCTTTGCGACCGCGGCCGTCGTGTTGCCGAGAGAGTCGAGCGAGTCGGTCACCTTGCGCACCTCCGGAGGAAGCTCCGCCATCTCCGCGATGCCGCCCGCGTTGTCCGCGATGGGCCCGTATGCGTCGACCGCCACGACGGCGCCCGTGGTTGCCAGCATGCCGATGGCGGCGAGGGCAACTCCGTAGAGGCCGGATGCATCGATGCCGGGCATCGCCTCCTGGCCGAAGTAGTAAGAGCCTCCAATTGCACCGACGACGAGGAGTACCGCCGCGCCCGTCGACATCATTCCTTCGGCGATTCCGCCGATGATCACGGTCGCGGGGCCGGTGCCGGATTGTTCCGCGATGTCTTTGACCGGCCGGTAATGGTCGGACGTGAAGTATTCGCTCGTGAAGCCGATCGCCATTCCGGCGAGGAGCCCGACGACGATCGTGAGTCCCAGGTACAACTCGTTGGTCACCTCGACGACCGATCCAAACAGCCACTGCGAACCGGCGAGGGCCAGCACGAGCGTGAGTCCTGCTGCCACGTTCGTGCTCACGTGCAACTGGCGCGCGAAGTTTGACGATTTAGCGCTTCCCCGGACGAGCAAGGCGCCGGCAATCGACGCAAACATGCCGAGCGCGCCGATGAGCAGTGGGAAGAGAAAGGTCGCTTCGCGCAACCTCTCGCTTTCGTTTGCAAACAACAACGACGCCAGGACGATCGGCGCGACCATTGAGCCTGCATACGACTCGAATAAGTCCGCTCCCATACCGGCGACGTCTCCGACGTTGTCGCCGACGTTGTCCGCGATCGTGGCAGGGTTGCGCGGATCGTCCTCCGGGATTCCGGCCTCGACCTTACCTACCAGGTCGGCGCCGACGTCGGCGGCCTTGGTGAAGATCCCGCCTCCGACGCGGGCGAACAGTGCGATCGACGATCCGCCCAGACCGAAGGTGGCTACCACCTGGAAGGATTCGTCTACGTCCAGCCACTCCACGAAGATCAAATACGCAAGTGCAATCCCGAGGAGTCCGAGGCCGGCTACGGTGAAGCCCATCACCGCTCCGCCCCGGAACGCGAGCGGCAGCGCGTCGCGTGCACCCGAACGTGCCGCCTGAGTCGTGCGGTGGTTGGCGGCGGTGGCGATCCGCATCCCGATGAACCCTGCCACCGCGGACGAGAGGGCTCCGGCAAGGTAGGCGATCATTCCCCACGGCCGCCCGTAGTCGAGCACCGCGAAGATAAGCAAGCACATCACGCCGACGAACGCGGCCACGTAGGTGTACTCCCTGCGCAAGAAGGCCATCGCGCCTTCGCGGATCGCGGCGCCGAGCTCCTCCATCCGCGCATTCCCGGGGTCGGCGCGGTGTACGACGCGCGCGAAGTAGGCGGCGAGCAAGAGACCAGAGACTGCGGCGGCGATCGCAAGGTATGGAACGACGTCCATATCCCTCCTCGTCAAAGGTGACGCGTCAGGGTGACGCGGGTTTTCTCACGTAGATCTGGCTCGCGACCTTCTCGCCGACGGTTCGGTCGTTGCCGGCGACGCGTAACACGAGCGGCCCATCGAACGGATGCTTTTCCCGAACCTCGACCTCGACGCCGGGTCGCAGCCCGAGTTCCTCGAGGAAACTGATCACCGCGGGGTCGGTCGAACCGGGGACCGCCACCACCGCACGGTCGCCGGGCTCGAGCGCGTACAGGGGAGGCATCTCCGGCAGCTCCGTACCCTCCACTGCCGGAATCGGGAAGCCGTGAGGGCACGTCTCGGGACGATCGAGCGCAACGAAAAGCCGATCCTCGACCTCCTGCGGCAGATCGTGCTCGAAGGCGCCGGCCAGCCGGTCCGCTTCGTTCCACGCGTAGCCGAGCATGTCCGATAAGAAGCGCTCCACGATGCGGTGGCGCCGAATGGCCCCGAGCGCATTCCGCCGTCCGCGCGGGCTCAACTCGACGCCGCGGTACGGCGTGTAGTCGACGTGGCCGCGCTCCGCCAATCTTTTGAGCGCGGCGGTCACGGTTCCGGGCGACACCCGCAGCGCCTCCGCAAGCGTGCCGGTGGCGACGTCGGCGCCGTCTTTACCGAGCCGGTAGATCGCCTTGAGCGTCTCCCGGTCCGACTTCGAGAAGATGTCTTCCATGCACTCCGCTCGCGATGTTAGGAGGATGAAAAGTGAGTTTCGGGGGCCCAAAATAACAGACGATCGCGCCCGATCGCAGGGTGTGGTTTGCCGGGACCTCGGTGTTACGCTCCCGCCGATGACCGCCCATGTGGAGGACGAGACGCTCGCCCGGCTCCTCGACCTCCAGCAGGAGGATTCCGAGATCCGGCGGCTCACCGACCGCAAGGCGGCGTTGCCGGAGGCGCGCGAACTGACCGAGCTGAATGCGCGCCTCGCCGAGGTCGGGGCGGATTTGGCGATCGCTCGCAAGCAGCAGGAAGAAATCGAGCGAGAGGGGGCGCGCCTCGAAGGCGAGGTCGGCATGATCGACGGCAAGATCGTCCGCGAGGAGCAGCGGCTGTTTGCCGGCGCAGTATCGAATCCTAAGGAACTGTCGGCCCTGCAGGCCGAGGTCGAGATGCTCAAGCGCAAGAAGGCGACGATGGAGGACGACCTGCTCGAGGTGATGGTGCAGAGGGACTCGAGTTCGGATACGACGTCGCGTCTCGACGCGGAGCATGCGGAGATAGGCGAACGCGCCATCGCTCTGACCGCGAAGGTCAACGAGCTCGTCGCGGAGATCGACGCTCAACTCCTGTCGCACTCGACGCGCCGCTCAGAGGTCGCGGCGACCGTTCCGCAGGATCTCCGTTCGCTCTACGAGCGAATCCGCGAACAAAAACAAGGCATCGGAGCGGCGCCCCTCGTGGAGGGTACGTGCGCCGGATGTCATACTCGCCTGCCGGCGCGCGAGGTCGAACGCCTGAAAGCAGAGCGCGGCCTCCAACGCTGCGACAACTGCCGCCGGATCCTCGTCATCGGCTAGCGGTGTGTCGATGAGGGCGATCCTCAATACGGACGGCGGAGCGCGCGGCAATCCCGGCCCGGCCGGGATCGGAGTCGTCCTCGTCGACGAGCGCGGCGGGGTTATCGCCGAGGTCGCGCGCAGTCTGGGACATCAAACGAACAACGTCGCTGAGTACGAGGCGGTGATCGCCGGCCTCGAGCTTGCGCACGCAAGTGCGGTCACCGACCTCGTGATCAAAATCGACTCGGAGCTTGTCGTCCGCCAGCTGAACGGCGAGTGGAAGATAAAGAACGACCGGCTCAGGCAGCTTGCCGTCAAGGCGCGCGCTCTCATGCGCGGCTTCGAGCGGGTGGAGATCGAGCATGTCCCCCGCGGCGAGAACGCGCGCGCCGATACCCTCGCCAATCACGCGATGGACGAAGCCGAGATCGTCGACCTGCCCGGCCGCGAGCCGCTGTTCTGACGTGCTCTTCTGGCACTTCGGGATCGCCGCGGCCCTGGTTTACCTGACCCTCGGTCGAGCTCGGATCGACTACCGGTTCGTGCTTCTCGGCGCCGTTCTTCCCGATGCGATCGACGGGCTCGTCGTGGTGGCCGGCGGCGACCTCCCCGCCGGGCGGGGGCCGGCTCATTCCCTCGCAGCCGCGCTCGCCGCGGCCGTCCTGGTGGTGGTTTTGCTTCGGGGAGAGCGACGACTGGCGTGGTTCGGGATCTTCGTGGGGTGGCTCACGCATCTCGTCGCCGACGGCATGTGGGTCGCGCCGAAAACGTTTTTGTGGCCCGCCTTCGGCGGGGACTTCGAAGCCGTCCCGGCGGAGACCTATTCGTGGGATGTGTTCGCACGGCCGTGGGCCCACCCGACGACGTGGGCGGCGGAGTTGGTGGGGGTTGCAATCCTGTGGTGGTTCGTCATCGCGTTCGGTCTCACAGACGCCGAGCGACGGGGGCGATTTTGGCGCGACGGACGGCTTCGGGCATGAAAAACGAGGACGCGGACGGGTTCGTGGGAGTAGGCTTGAAGGACTGACAGTTTCATAGACCACACGTCGTACAGGCGAAGTCCGGTCAGATTCCGGCGCTGTCCCGCAACTGTAGGTCCGCTCACGCGGACGAGCCAGGTCGCCCTGTCCGGCGTGGGGCTCGAGGACCCTCGCGGAATGGGGGAATCGTGCAAACCGGCCGAGACGCCGGCCCGCAGGACCCTTCGAGCCCGGAGGGTCTTTTTTTGCGTGCGTCCGGTCCAGTCGACCCGGCCGCAGGGAGGAGCAGGGATGGGTTCGGCAGGGATGGTTCGAGGGACGGCGGGCGCGCTCGCACTGATTCTTGCCTTTGCGGCACCGCTCGAGGCGGGACCCACGAGGAAGCGGCGCGCTCGCACCGCGGTGCGCTACATCGTCACGCAGCAGAAGAACAATGGTTCGATTCCCGCCTTCTCGCCGGTGGGCTCGACGGCGGACGCGGTCGTGGCGATGGTCGCGGCGCGCCGGGCGCCGAGGCAGATCGATCGTGCGCTCACCTACCTCGCCCGGCAGGTGAACAAGCGCAACGTCGACGGCGTGGGCCTCACCTCGAAGGTGGTTCTGGCGGCGGTCGCGGGCGGCCGGAACCCGCGGCGCTTCGGGAACAGCAACCTGGTCCGAGTGCTCAAGCGAAGCGAGACCGCGGAAGGAAGACTGGGCGACGGCACGCCGGTCTTCGACCATGCGCTCGGGCTGCTCGCCCTGATCGCGGCGGGCTCCGATCCCAGCAGGAATGCGTCCACGTGGCTGGTCACCGCGCAATGTCGCGATGGTGGGTGGCAGTTCGACCGTCCGGCGGCCGCGTCCGAGGACGACCACTGCGTCGATCCCGCCGATCCCAACGACTTCTTCGCGTCCGACACCAACACGACGGCGCTCGCGGTCCAGGCGCTCGAAGCGGCCGACGATGTGTCCGCCCCCGCCGTCGATCCTTTCGAGTTCTTCTCTCGAATCAGGGACGAGCGCTTCCGGGGGTGGGGTTATTCGTGGGGCTTCGAGACCACCGATTCGAACTCGACCTCGATGGTCTTGCAGGCATACGCGGCCGCCGGCCGGGACGTTCCATCCGGAGCGGGGCGTGCGCTCGCGCGCCTTCAATACCGCCTCTGCGGTTCTCGGGGGGGAGTATTCGCGTTTACGTGGATCGAGCAGGAAGACGGGACGGTCGTGAAGGACGATCCCAACCTCGGTGCCACGATCGCCGCGGTGATGGGACTCCTGCGCGAGCCGCTGCCGCTTTTCCCGGCGAGAGTCACCGAGCCGGCTCCCGCACGCGGGTCGTGTTGAGGCCGTGAAGTTTGGCCGCAGTCTGGTCGCGGCCGTCGTTGCCCTCGCCTGGCTGCCGGTCGGACTTCCGCCGGATGTTGCCTGCGCCGCCGGCGAGCCGCGCGCGGTGCTCGTCGTCGACACCGGCGCCGACGAGCTGCGGTTCTGCGTGGCGCTCGGAAGCGAACGCGTCTCCGGGATCGAGCTGATAAAGCTCGCGGGGGAGCAGCACGGTCTCGACTACGCGCTCGGGCACGGCGGCGGCGCGGTCTGCCGGCTCGCCGGCGTCGGAGCGGACGGCGGGGACTGCTTCGAGGAGTACCCCGACTTCTGGGGATACTGGCGTGGCGACGGCGCCGGGGGGTGGATGTGGTCGTCGGCGGGCGCGATGTCGACATCGGTCGAAGACGGCGACGTCGAGGGTTGGTCGTGGGGACGGGGAGATTCGGGCTCGACCCATCCCCCGCCGCCGCCGACGACCTTCGACGACGTATGCCCACCGCCGGCGGAGCGGTCGCCGCAGAAAACGCCGAAGGGCGCGAAGAAGGCCGGGGCGCATGAATCCTCGGCCACGGCCGAGTTGCGGCCGTCTCCCATTCCCAGCTCCGAAGGCTCTCCCGAGGAGCGGGGCGATGGGCGAGGGGCTCCGAGAACGCGCCCACCGAAGAGGCATAAGCAGCAGAAGCAGGCGTTCGCGGCGCCGGCCGAGCCGGCCGTCCCCGCGTCTCCGTCCCCCCGCGCGGCTGCATCCCCGGCGCCCGCCGGGGCCCGAAATGGGCCTCCCGCAAGCGGCCTCGCCGCCCTCGGGGTGACGGTCGTTCTGGCGGCGGGTGGAGCTTTGATCGCACGCCGCAGAAGGCGGCCGGCCCCACGATGAGCGTGCACCCCGGCGCGTGGGTGGTGTGGGCGTTCTGCGCCGGGCTGGTGGCGATGCTGACGACCAATCCGTTCTATCTCCTTCCTCTCGTCGGCGTGTCGTGGCTCGTGTATTCGGCGCGCCGGATTCCGGGTCCGTCCGCCCGCTCCTTCCGGATGTTCTTGACGTTTGCGCTGGTTGCGCTCGTCCTTCGATCCGGACTTGTGTTATTCGGAACGCTCGACGCCGGCAACCTCGCCGCTGCCGCCCTCGAGGGATTGCGCCTCGGGACCCTGCTCGTGGTGTTTGGTACTTTCAATTCGGTTGCCGATCCGTATGGTGTGCTGCGCCTCGCCCCGCGCCGGTTTTATGAGGTCGGACTTGCCTCCGCGCTCGCGCTTGCCTTCGCCCCGCGGATGATTGCCGCGGTAACGCGCGTTCGCGATGCGCAACGCTTGCGCGGGATCCACATATCCCGCATGCGGATGCTTCCGGCGCTCGCGGTGCCCGTTCTCGAAAACGGCATGGAAGATGCGCTTGTCCTCGCGGAGAGCATGGATGCGCGCGGACACGGCCGCGGCCGCCGCTCGCGCTACCGACCGCTTCCGTGGACGGTGGCATCGTCGATCGTCGCGACCGCGGCGATGACGGCTCTCGCCATCTTCCTTATCGCTGCCATAAATGACGTCGGTGGACTAGTTCCGTCGATGCTTCCGCCCGCGTGGCCCGGCGCAGAAAGCATTCTCGTCGCATCGGTATGCCTGCTGGCAGTTCCGGCGTTGTCACCTAAGGGAGACTCACCTTGACGGACGCGGTCGTCTTCGAACGCGTCACGTTCGAGTATCCCGGTGCGGCGCATGCGGTCCTCGACGACGTGTCGCTCCGGCTGCCGGAGGGTTCGTTCGTTCTTGCGACCGGACCCACCGGCGGCGGCAAATCGACGCTGTTGCGCGCGATCAACGGGCTCGTGCCCCACTTCTCGGGCGGCCGGTTCTCGGGGCGTGTGCTCACCGCTTCCCGCGACACGCGCATGTTCAAGCCGCGCGATATGGCCGATGCCGTGGCGTTCGTTCCGCAGGACCCGGCGGCGTCGTTCGTTCTCGACCGGGTCGAGGACGAATTGGCTTACGGAATGGAGAACCTCGGCACCCCGGTCGCTCACATGCGCAGGCGAATCGAGGAGGCAGTCGATCTTCTCGGCATCGATTCGCTGCGGCGCCGGAGCGTACGCGCACTTTCGGGCGGAGAGCGGCAACGGGTTGCGATCGCCGCCGCTCTCGCCGCCGGACCGCGGGTCCTCGTGCTGGACGAACCGACGAGTCAACTGGATCCGCAGGGTGCGGAGGACGTCCTCGCCGCGCTCGCGCGCCTCGTTCACGATCTCGGAATGACCGTGGTTGCGGCCGAACATCGGCTGGAGAGGATTGCTTCCTTCGCCGATGTCGTCGTCGGGTGCCTTCCCGGCAGGGTGATTGTGGGAAGGCCCGCCGAGGTGTTCGACCGGCTCGCATCGGGACCGCCGGTCACGGTGGTCGGGCGCGCCCTCGGGTGGAGTCCCGCCCCACTCAGCGTGCGCGACGCGCGCCGCCACGCCGCGGCCACGAGCCTGCGGCGGTCGCAGGAAGCGCGTCCCGCGGCCGGCCCGCCCGTCCTTCGGGCACGCTCGGTGGCCGCCGGCTACGACGGCACCGAGGTTCTTACCGGAGTCGACCTCGTCCTCGGCGCAGGTGAGCGCGTCGCGCTCATGGGACGCAACGGCTCGGGAAAGACGACGTTGTTGAGGTTGCTCGCCGGCGTCCTCCCACCGAGCAGGGGAAGCGTACGCACCGCGGTGGGTCCGCCGCGGACGGGCGTCGACGTCGCTCTGTGCCCCCAGGAGCCGGAGTCGGTGCTGTTTTGTTCCACGGTGGCCGAAGAGATCTCATCGACGGTCGCCGGCCGGCCCGATGTCGACCCGCGGCGCTTCATCCGGGAATTCGGGCTCGCCGACGCCGCGGACGTGCATCCCCGCGATCTGTCCGCCGGACGCAGGCTCCTGGTGGCGGCGGCGGCGATGGTTGCGACCGGAGCGCCGGTCTTGTTGCTCGACGAGCCCACCCGCGGGCTCGATCCCGAGGCAAAGGCGGCGCTGACGGGTTTCCTCGCCGGCTTCGCCGCACGCGGCGGGACCTCGATGTTCGCCACCCACGACGTCGAGCTGGCGGCGGCCGCCGCATCGCGCGTCGTGATGCTTGCGGGGGGCGAAGTGATCGCCGACGGCGCGCCGGAGGACGTGTTGGGTGATTCCGCCGTCTTTGCGCCGCAGATGACGCGCGTATTCGGCGCCGGCTGGTTGACCCCCTCGCAGGTGATCGCGGCGGCGTCATCGTGACGAGTTCGGCGCGCGCCGCGCTGCTCGTTGCGTGCAACCTGCTCGGGCTGGCCGCGTTCGCGTGGCCGTTCGTCGTGCCGGCGGCTCTCGGGGGAGATGCCGCGGGGCGAGCCGACGCGCCGTACGTCGGGGTCGGTCTCATCGTTTGTCTCGGGGCGTTGCTGTTCGTCGAGCTCGGTCGCGGCGCGTTGGGGGCGAAGGAGGTGGCGCTGATCGGCGTTCTCGGCGCGGCGATGGTGGCCCTTCGCCTCCCCGGCTTCATCGGCGGGTTCTCCGCCATGTTCATCGTCGTCCTGGTCGCCGGCAACGCGTTCGGGCCCGGGTTCGGGTTTCTCCTGGGGGCGACCGGAACGTTCGCGTCCGGACTCTTCGTCGGCGGCCTCGGGCCGTGGCTCCCGTTTCAGATGGTGGCAGTCGGATGGGTGGGGATGGGCGCGGGGTGGATGCCACGACCGAATGCGTGGCGTCGGCGCATCGCCGCGCTCGCCGCATACGGAGTCGTGAGCGGCTTCGCGTTTGGTGCGCTCATGAACTTGTGGTTCTGGCCGTTTGCCGCGGGCGGCTCCGAGCTGGGGTGGGCACCCGAGGGTGGTGCCGCTGCCAACCTCGCCCGCTACGGCACGTTCTACGCGGCGACCTCACTGGCGTGGGATTCGGCCCGCGCCGTCGGAAATGCGGTCCTGGTGGTCGTTCTGGGACGGCCCCTCCTGGGGGCCCTCGACCGGGCGGCGCGCCGGATGCAACTGGAATTCCCCGCGCGCTCTATCGTTGAAGGTGAAGCGGAGGAGCCGGCCGGGTGGCCGCGGCCCCGAGGAATCGGGGTCGAGGAAAGTCCGGACTCCACAGGGCAGGACGCTGGGGAAACTCCCAGGCGGGGTGACCCGCGGACAGTGCCACAGAAAGCAGACCGCCTCCGGGTCACCGGAGGTGAGGGTGAAAGGGTGGGGTAAGAGCCCACCAGCGCATCGGGTGACCGGTGCGGCTCGGCAAACCCCGTCCGGAGCAAGGCCAAGCAGGGGGTGTGGGTGGCCCGCCCGCCCGGCAACGGGCGACCCCCGGGTAGGCCGCACGAGGTCGCCGGTGACGGCGGCCCCAGATGGATGGCCACCGCCGCCCTCGGGCGGCACAGAATCCGGCTTACAGGCCGACTCCTCCGCCTCCCCGGCTCTATGGACCCGGGCGTCCGGTATCCGGTCATGCCGGTCCACAGAACGCCGCGCGGCTAGGGGCGGCGCGGCAGGCGTACCGAAAAGGTCGCGCCGTGACCCACCTCGCTCGTCACGGTTATCTCCCCGTTGTGGAGGTCGACGATGTGCTTCGACACGTAGAGCCCGATGCCGGAGCCGGCCGTCCGGTGGACCGTGGTCGACAGGCGCGTGAACCGCTCGAACAGGCGATCGAGATCTTCGGGTGCGATTCCCGGCCCGCGGTCGCGAACGTCGATGACGACGTGCTCGTCGTGGCATTTGATCGTGACGTCGATCGGGGCGCCGTCGTCCGAGAACTTCGCCGCGTTGCCGAGGAGGTTGAGCAGCACCTGCTTGATCCGGTCGCGGTCTGCAACCACGATCGTGTCGTGGCCTTCGACGTGGAGCGCGGTTCGCTGCGCTTGGCCGCCGTCGACCATGGCCTCGGCCGCAAGATCGGCAACGTCGACGTCCTGCCGCTGGAGGTCGATGTGGCCGCGTTCGATAGCGTCCATGTCCAGGAATTCCGAGACGAGGCGCGTCAGGCGTCGTGATTCGCGCTCGAGCGTGTCGAGAAGCTCGTCGCGCGAATCTGCCCCGAGCTTGTCGCCGCGCCACTTCAATATGTGGGCGATCCCGGATACGACCGTCATGGGCGAGCGAAGCTCGTGCGAGACCATCGACAGGAAGTCGCTTCGCAAGCGGTCTAACTGAGTGAGCTTTTCGGCCTGATCGAGCGCCTCGTAATAGAGGCGGGCGTGGTGCAACGCGACCGATACCTCGCGCGCCGCGGCTTCTATGAGGGCGCGCTCGGCGTCGGTCCAGCGCCGAGGGACGAGCGAATGGAACGACATGACGCCGATGAGCTCGTCCCCCCATGCGAGCGGAGTCGACAGCGCGGCCCGGGCTCCGGCGCGCCGCATCGCTTCGATCCCCTCGGCAACTTCCGGCCCCTGGTAACGGGGGTCGATCGTGACGTCCTCGGTCCATTCAGTCTCGCGTGTGCGGGCGGCGACACTCGCCACCGGCGACACGCTGTGGCGGCTGGGCTCGAGGGGCTCGATCCCGTGCGCGTCCCACTCGACCTCGATGGGCCCGAGACGTACGCTCCCGGGGGCTTCGACGAGCCGGACGAAGCAGCGGTCGACGCCCGCCGCCTTCCCCACCACTTCGACGGAGTCGGTGAGCACGTCGGTGATGTCGAGCGAGTGCCGGACCTTCCACGCGATCTCCTGCAGGAGCGCGGTTCGTCCCGCCCTCTCCGCCTCGGATGTGAACAGCCGCGCGTTCTCGATGGCGGCGGCGGCGGTTGCCCCGAGGACGGTGACGATCGCCTCGTCGGCCTCGGAGAAAGGTGGCAGTCCCGGCGTTTTCATCAGGCAAAGCGCGCCGACTACCGCGCCCCGATGCCGCAGGGACGCTCCGAGGGCGGCGTCGAGCGCGCCGTCGTTTCCCAAGAAGAGCGATTGATCTCGATCCGCGACGTCCGCCCAACGGATGGGATCCCGTTCGGCCGCCACCCGGCGCCACAGCGGTTCGTCCGGAAGCGGCGGCGACGAACCGGGCGCGTCGTTTTCGCCGCGTCCATTGACGACGCGGGCGATCGAACCGCCCGCGTCCAATATCGCAGCTGCTCCGAAGGACGAACCCGTCAGCTCGATTGCATGATCGACGATGACCTCGAGCAGGCGGTCGATGTCGAAATCGCCGGTGAGGTGGAGGCCGACGTCGCGAAAGGACCGCAACAGCTCGCCGGGATGTTTGTCGGTCGTCGGTGCCCCTCTCGGTCGCTCCGTAGCCGTGGAAGGCCTCCACCGCTACGCTTGCTCGCCCGAGAGAGCCTACCCTTGGCAATTCCGACATTTCGGCCGAAACCGGAGGTGTTCATGGCGCACGTGGTGGTCGCAACCGGCGACGCACCGGCCGCAGTGGGGCCGTATTCACAAGGTGTGGTTGCAGGGGGGCTTGTTTTTTGCTCGGGGCAAATTCCCCTCGATCCGGCAACGGGCGAGCTGATCCGGGGGAGTGTTGCCGAAGAGACGCGTCGTTGCCTCGAGAACCTCGCGGCGGTCCTTGCCGCGGCGCGATCCTCGCTCGATCACGTCGTGAAGGTGACGGCGTTCCTTACGAACATGGACGACTTTCCCGAGTTCAACGATGCCTATGCCGCATATTTCGGCACCGAGCCGCCGGCGCGGGCAACCGTGGGGGTGGCGGCATTACCGAAGGGGGCGCGGGTCGAGGTCGAATGCATCGCGTACATAGCATGAGACCGAGCGACTTAAGATTTGCCGACCACTTGGTCTCCGAAGACGATCGTCACCTCTTTGTCGGGCGCCGTTCCCGCCACCGGCTCGAGCCCCGCCTCCTCCGGCGTCTCGGCATCGATGCGCTTCACGAAGTTCTCCATCCGGTGCATCAAGAACAACAGTCCCATGATCGCAAACGGCCACGTAACGAGCACGATCAGAAGGAAAATTTGGTAGGCGGTCAGGGTCATGAGGGAGAGTGTGGCAGATGACGAGGCCGTCCGTGGCGGATTTCGCGCCCTTCCTCGATCGGGCGCGGCTCGTCGATCGCCTGCGGGATCTCGTCCGCACCCCATCGGAGAACCCACCGGGAAACGAGGCGGAAGTCGCGGGGCTTGCGGCCGGGTGGTGCCGTAACCTCGGTATGGAGGTCGCGAGTTACGAGGCCGAACCGGGGCGGCCGAGCGTGGTCGCCCGCGCGCGTTTCGGCGCCGGGCCGACGCTCGGCTTTTGTTCGCACCTCGACGTCGTTCCCGCGGGCGATCCACGGCTGTGGTCGGCGCCGCCGTTTGGCGCGCACGTAGATTCCGGTGCGAACATCATGAGCGGGCGAGGGTCGGCCGACGCGAAAGGCTCCGTGGCCGCAGCGATCGAGGCGGTCGAGATCCTGCGCACCGCCGGGGTTCCGCTGGCGGGGACCCTCGAACTCGAGCTCGTGGCCGACGAAGAGACCATGGGCTTCAAGGGCGCCGGCTATCTCGTAAACGAAGGCATCGTGCGGCCCGATGTCGCGATCGTGGGCGAGCCCACGTCCCTCAGGGTCGTTCGAGCGCAACGGGGTGCGAACTGGTTTCGCATAGTGACGCGCGGCGTTGCCGGACATGGGTCCGCGCCCGAGCGCGGGGTCAGTGCCGTCAAGCACATGGCGGAGATCGTTCTCCGCCTCGAGGAGACCCTGCCGGAGGTCCACCACGATGTGCTCGGCGGCCCGACCGTAAACGTCGGCACCATTCACGGGGGGGAGAAGGTCAACATCATTCCGGCTTCGTGTGTGATCGAGGTGGACCGGCGAACGGTTCCCGGAGAATCGGAAGAAAGCGTGCGGGCGTGGATGGCCGCGGCAATCGATCGAGCGCGGGATCGCTTTCCCGACATCGACGCCACCGTGGAGATTCCGTTTGCGTGCCTGCCGTTCGAGGTTCCCGAGACGTCGCCGGTCGTCCAAACGGCGATAGCCGCGGTCGCCGAGGTGACCGAGCGCCCGCCCGAGATCATCGGGTTCCGGGGGGCGAGTGACGCACGATTCCTCTTCGGCGCCGGCGCCGATGTCATCGTCCTGGGCCCGGGGGACATCGCCGTTGCGCACACCGCCCACGAACACATTTCTCTGGACGAGCTCGAGAAGTGTGCGCTTGTCTATGCCCTTGCGTTCGCGCGGCTGCTCGCGCCGTCTCGCTGAGGCTACGCTCGTGCCCGTGGAAGAGGACTTGTCGTGGCCGAACGTCCTTACGACCTTGCTTGCGAGGCATCCCCTCGACGAGGAGGTGGCGGCCGCCGCTATGCGCGACATCATGGAGGGCGTGGCGACGCCGGCGCAGGTGGGTGCGTTCGTCGTCGCACTGCGCGCCAAAGGCGAAACCGTCGACGAGATCGCCGGCCTCGTCCGCACGATGCGCGCCTACGGTGCGCGCGTGCCCATCACCGGGCCGTTGCTCGACACGTGCGGGACCGGCGGCGATCGCAGCGGCACCTTCAACGTCTCGACCGCGGCCGCACTGGTA
>Ga0247713_1000072_pt1 | contig 69706 bp, 80 predicted proteins | sample 21E_NmetaG_FD_189936 | JGI IMG/M metagenome (GOLD analysis project Ga0247713, IMG submission 189936) | Soil microbial communities from hillslope of Landscape Evolution Observatory, University of Arizona, Oracle, AZ, United States - 2-1-E_N | ecosystem: Engineered > Artificial ecosystem >... | reverse complement strand
ACCGAGTAGTACGTCGCCCGGCCCGGGCCAGGAGTCGGTCTGGGCCTATCCCCGACCTCCTCGTGTCGAGCCGTGCAGGAGCCAGGTCGAGGTGGTCTTCGCCGGGGTCACCATCGCGGTGACGCTGGCGTCGCTTCGGGTCCTGGAGACGAGCCACCCGCCCAACTACTACTTCCCGCCCGACAGCGTGATCCCGGGCGTGTTCCGCGCCTCGTTGAAGACGAGCTGGTGCGAATGGAAGGGCCGGGCGACGTACTACTCGGTCGTCCACCGGGGCAAGGCGGTGGCCGACGCCGTCTGGACCTACCCTGACCCGCTTCCGGGATATGAGGCGTTGGCCGGATACATAGCGTTCTATCCGGCGCTGATGGAGGCCTGCATCGTGGACACCGAGCTGGTGCTCCCCCAGCCCGGTGGCTTCTACGGCGGTTGGGTCACGTCCAAGGTGGTCGGCCCGTTCAAGGGCGAACCCGGCACAATGGACTGGTAAGGCGGAGCGCGCCTCCGACCGCGTCATGACATCGGGCTACAGCTTGACCTCGTCGAGGGGGCGGCCGACCAGGCCGGCGGGGACCTCGTCGACGCTGCAGCTGAGGCGGACCCGGCCGGGGAGGATCTCCGCGTCTGCCACGCACGGCACCAGCGGCAGCTGGGGGATGCGCAGGGCCGGAACGGAGAATCCCGCCACCGAGAGCCGCAAGGTGTTGTCGGACACCGACGCCGTAGCCGTCACCGTCTGCCCCGCCACCTGCACCCGGGCCCGGCCGGCCTCCAGGGTCACCGCCACGCCGAGCCGCTCCGAGAGCTCGCCTTGGGTGACCTCGGCCACCGCCGTCCCCCGCTCGAGCGAAGAGAGCACCACGTCGCCCTCCGACAGGAGACGGTCACGCTCGAACGTCACGTCCTCGACGTCCAGCCCCACCCGGGCGAACGTCAGCCCCTCGACGGTGACGTCCGCGGCCGACAGCCGGATGCGCGCCACGGTGCCCGAGGTCAGCAGCCGGGCGAGGAAGGGGAACGACTCGATGCGCGCGGTCGTGGAATCCGGAGGTACGCCCGCTTCGGCGGCCATCCGATCGCGTAGCTGTGACTCGGCCACCGAGCGCACGCCGATGTCGGCCGCCACAAGGAGGCCGATGACCACAGCAAGGAGTAGGAGCTTGCGCAGGCCCGGCTAGCTCTCGACTATCGACATGGCGAGAGCTAGCTCTCGACTACGTCGCCGAGGCGGTCGACCTGCACGCCCGCCTCGGCCAGCCAGGCAAGGGCCTTCTCGACGGAGGCCTGCTCGCCGGCCAGCTCGCAGACGATCCAGCCGACCTCGTCCTCGATGTTGGCCCGACGGATGTTGGGCAGCACGTCGAACTCGCGCACGAGCCGGCCCATGAGGGGCTGCTTGATGAGGTGCTCAGGGAAGGTGAGCTTGACCCGAAGGTTCGTCACGGGGACAAGCCTTGCCGCCAACCGGCCCGCCGTCCAGCGCCGTAGACAGGAATATGCTGGCCACTGGCTGACTTGATACGTTCAGACTCAACTTTGTTACGGTAAACTCAGCTAGAAGTCATGTCAGCAGATCAGCATCCGCCTAGACGACGTTTCCTGGAGGAAGACCCATGCCCAAGGCCGTAGGTATCGATCTCGGTACCACCAACTCGGTCGTCTCCGTGCTGGAGGCGGGTGAGCCGACCGTCATTCCCAACGCCGAGGGAGGCCGTACCACGCCTTCGGTCGTCGGCTTCTCCAAGACCGGCGAGGTGCTCGTCGGTGAGGTGGCCAAGCGCCAGGCCATCACCAACCCGGACCGCACCATCCGCTCGGTCAAGCGCCACATGGGGACGAACTGGACCGTCACCATCGACAAGAAGAAGTACAAGGCGCAGGAGATCTCGGCGCGCATCCTCCAAAAGCTGAAGCGTGATGCCGAGGCCTACCTGGGCGACACCGTCACCGAGGCCGTGATCACCGTGCCGGCCTACTTCGACGACGCCCAGCGCCAGGCCACCAAGGAGGCCGGTCAGATCGCCGGCCTGGAGGTCATGCGGATCATCAACGAGCCGACCGCGGCTGCGCTGGCCTACGGGCTCGACAAGGAGGGCGCCGAGCAGACCATCGTCGTCTTCGACCTGGGCGGCGGCACGTTCGACGTGTCCATCCTGGAGATCGGCGAGGGAGTCTTCGAGGTCAAGGCCACCAGCGGCAACACCCACCTGGGCGGCGACGACTGGGACGACAAGGTCATGGACTGGCTGGTCGCCGAGTTCAAGGGTGACAACGGCGTCGACCTCTCCAAGGACAAGATGGCCCTCCAGCGCCTCAAGGAGGCGGCGGAGAAGGCCAAGATCGAGCTGTCGACCACGCAGGAGACGCAGATCAACCTGCCGTTCATCACCGCTTCCGACGCCGGCCCGCTCCACCTCGACTACAAGCTCACCCGGGCCAAGTTCCAGGAGCTCACGTCCGATCTGGTCGAGGCGTGCCGGGGTCCGTTCGAGCAGGCCATGAAGGATGCCGGCTTCACCGGCGCGGACCTGCAGCACGTCATCCTGGTCGGGGGCTCCAGCCGCATGCCCGCCATCCAGGACCTGGTCAAGAGCATGACCGGCAAAGAGCCCCACAAAGGCGTCAACCCCGACGAGGTCGTGGCCATCGGCGCCGGCGTACAGGCGGGCGTGCTGAAGGGCGACGTCAAGGACGTCCTGCTCCTCGACGTCACTCCACTGTCCCTGGGCATCGAGACCCGGGGCGGGATCATGACCAAGCTCATCGAGCGCAACACCACCATCCCCACGCGGCGCACCGAGGTGTTCACCACGGCCGAGGACATGCAGCCGTCGGTGGAGATCCACGTGCTGCAGGGCGAGCGCGAGATGGCCTCTTTCAACAAGACCCTCGGCAAGTTCCAGCTCGTCGGCCTGCCGCCCGCCCCCCGCGGCGTGCCCCAGATCGAGGTCACCTTCGACATCGACGCCAACGGCATCGTCCACGTGTCGGCCAAGGACCGGGCCACGAACAAGGAGCAGTCGATGACCATCACCGGTCAGTCGGCGCTCAACAAGGACGAGATCAACCGGATGATCCGCGACGCCGACGCCCACGCCGAGGAGGACCGCGAGCGTAGGGAAGAGGCTGAGACTCGCAACCAGGGCGACACCCTCGTCTACCAGACCGAGCGGATGATCCGTGAGCACGGCGAGCGCATGTCCGAGGACGAGAAGGACCGGCTGCAGTCGGCCGTCAAGAACCTCAAGAGCTCGCTCAAGGGCAACGACATGGGCGCCATCCGCTCCGACACCGAGGCCCTCATGACCGTCAACCAGGGCATCACCACCCGCCTGTACTCCGAGGCCGCGTCCGACGGCCAGGGCGATGGCGGCGGTGATGACTTCGGTGGCGACGACGAGGTGGTGGACGCCGAGATCGTCGACGAGGAGGCGTAGGACCCGATGTCCGACACGCCCATCTCGGAGGCCCGGCCTCCGGGTCCTGTCCCTCAGGGGTCCCCCCCCGCCGACGCGGAAGCGTCGGCGGGTCCCCACCCTACGGGCCACCCGGAGGCCTCGTCGGACTCGCCCCCCGCTGACGAGGCCCGCTCGTCGACGATTTCGGCTGAGGAATTGGAAGAGGAGGAGCTCGAGATCTCGGAGCTCGAGACGCAGCTGCTCGAAGACATGGACCGGCTCCAGAGCGAGCGGAACGACTATCTCGACCAGCTCCTGCGGACGCGGGCCGACTTCGACAACTACCGCAAGCGCATCCTGAAGCAGCAGTCCGAGCACCAGGAGCGAGCCGCCGAGTCGCTGGTCGTCAAGCTGCTCGACGCCCTCGACACCTTCGAGCTGGCCGTGGCCCACGGCCAGGGCTTCGAGCAGGTGCACGAGATGCTCGTCACCACCCTGAGCAAGGAGGGGTTGGAGCGCATCGACCCTGCCGGTGAGACGTTCGACCCGAACGAGGCCGACGCCGTGGCCCACGAGGACGGCGACGGTGGTCCCGTCGTCGCCGAGGTCCTCCGGCCCGGTTACCGCTGGAAGGGGCGGGTCCTCCGGCCCGCCATGGTGAAGGTGAAGGGGTAGATCCGCCCGTGGCCCCCCAGCGGGAGTGGTTCGACAAGGACTACTACAAGGTGCTCGGGGTGCCGCAATCGGCCACCGACACCGAGATCCGCCGCGCCTACCGGAAGCTGGCCAAGGAGAACCACCCTGACGCCAACCCCGGCAAGGAGGAGCGCTTCAAGGAGATCTCCGCCGCCTACGACGTCCTCTCCGAGCCGGCCAAGCGCAAGGAGTACGACGAGATCCGGCGGCTGGGGCCCATGGCCGCCGGCGGCGGCGGCTTTCCGGGCGCCGGGGGCTTCTCACCTGGGGGCGCCGGTGGGCCGGGCGGGTCGCCGTTCAACGTGCGCACCGACAATCTGGGCGACATCTTCGGCGACATTCTCGGCCGGTTCGGCGGAGGCGCGGCTGGGGCGGGCACGCGCACCCGCACCACCGCACCACCGGGCCAGCGGGGCGACGACCTCGAGGCCGAACTGCACCTGTCGTTCCTCGACGCCCTCAACGGCGTCACCACGTCGGTCAACGTCACCACCGAGGCGCCCTGCAGCACCTGCCACGGGAGCGGCGCGGCACCGGGCACCACACCGGTGGTGTGCTCGCGCTGCGGCGGGCGGGGCGTCACGTCGGAGAACCAGGGGCTGTTCTCGTTCAGCCGCGCCTGCCCGCAGTGCGGCGGCCGCGGCATGAGGGTCGAGAGCCCCTGCCCTACGTGCCGGGGCAGCGGCGTCGAGAACCGGCCGCGGCAGGTGAAGGTCCGCATCCCCGCAGGGGTCGACGACGGCCAGCGCATCCGGGTCAAGGGCCGCGGCGGCCCCGGGCGCGGCGGCGGCCCAGCGGGCGACCTCTGGGTCACGGTCCGGGTCGCGCCCCACGACATGTTCGGTCGCAAGGGCCGCAACCTCACCCTCACCGTCCCCATCACCTTCGCCGAGGCCGCCCTGGGCGCCGAGGTCACCGTCCCCACCCTCGACGGCACCGTGGTGCTGCGGGTGCCACCCGGCACCCGCTCCGGGCGCACCTTCCGGGTCAAGGGCCGGGGTGTGGCCGATGAGAAGGGCGCGGGCGACCTCCTCGTCACCGTCGAGGTGGCCGTGCCCACCAAACTCTCGGCCGCCGAACGAGAAGCCATCGAGGCGCTGGCCACTGCGTCCACCAGCTCGCCGCGCACCCACATCGACTCGAAGACCCGGGAAGCGTGATGGCTCCCAAGAGCACGACTTCGAAGAGCGCAGCCGACCGGGGGGTGTACGTGATCTCCGTGGCCGCGGAGCTGGCCGGTGTCCACCCCCAGACTCTGCGCATCTACGAACGGCGTGGCCTGCTCGACCCGGCCCGGACCGGCGGGGGCAGCCGCCGCTACAGCCAGCGCGACATCGACCGCCTGCGGCGCATCCACGAGCTGACCGAGGCAGGGCTCAACCTGGCAGGGGTCAAGGCGGTCATGGAGCTCGAGGAGGAGGTCGCCCGGCTCCGCCGACAGCTCAACGACGTCATCATTGAGGCACGTGAGGCGGTCGAGCGCACCCACCGCCAGTACCGACGAGAGCTCGTACCGGTGAAGCAGACGCCGGCGCCCTACACCCGGCCCCGCCGCTGAAGGGCTCCCCATGGCCGGCGCAGCCGGCAGGCACATTGGCCGGCGTAGCCGGGCTGGTTCGCCCTTCACCCGACCATATGCGACAGGATCAGGGGATGCGCCGAACGGTTTCTACTCGTCGCGCCGTCGTACTGGTTCTCTTCGGGCTGGTCCTGGCGACCGCCACAGTCACCATCACCCCCCTCTTCGACCGCGCCGATGCCCCGGTGGCTGCCGCCCCACGAGCCTCCGAGGTGCTCGCCGACCTGCCACTGTCCTTCGAGCCGGTGGGCGACGGCCGGTTCATCTCCCGGGGCCCGGGCTACTCGCTGGCGCTCACAGCCGCCGAGGCAGTGGTGGGCGTCAGGGGCGGCACGTTCCGTCTCCGGCCCGCGGGCCCGACCGCCGACTCCGCGGCGCGCCTGGTTCCCGGTGATCCGCTCGGCGGCACCGTCACCCGTCTGACTGGCGACGACCCCACCCAGTGGAGCGCCGGCCTGTCGACCTTCGCCCGGGTCGAGGTCCGGCAGGTCTGGCCCGGGGTCGACATGGTCTGGCACGGGGACCAACGCCGATTGGAGCACGACATGGTCGTGGCGCCTGGCGTCGACCCGGCAGTCGTGGCCCTCGACGTCGAAGGGGCGAGGTCGCTCGACCTGGCCCCCGGCGGCGACCTGGTCCTGGATCTGGGCGCCACCACCGCCCGCCTGGCCCGCCCCGTCGTATACCAGGACATCGCAGGCAGTCGCCGCCAGGTAGCGGGTGAGTTCACCCTGCTCGGCCCGTCGCGAATCGGCTTCCGCCTCGGCGCCTACGACTCCAGCCTGCCTCTGGTCATCGATCCGACCCTGGTGACGTCGACCGTACTGGGCGGCATGGGCAGCGACAGCGGCTACGCCATCGCGGTCGATCCCGAGGGCAACACCTACGTCACCGGATCCACCGAGTCCGTCGACTTTCCCACCAGCGCCCCACTGCAGCCCGCCCTGTCGAACCCCGGCGGTGGCCCCGCGAGCGACGTGTTCGTCAGCAAGCTCAGCCCGGACGGCAGCCGGCTGATCTGGTCCACCTACCTGGGCGGCCGGGGTCGCGACACGGGCTACGCCGTGGCCGTCGGCGCGGACGGAGCGGTGTACGTCGGCGGAGTGACCGAATCGTCCGACTTCCCCCAGGCCCGCGCCGCCCAGACCGCCTACGGCGGCGGGGCCAGCGACGCCTTCATGGCCAAGATCGCCGCCAACGGCGCCAGCGTGGACTGGTCGACCTTCGTGGGCGGCACCCAGACCGACCGGGCGCGGGGCCTGGCCGTCGACACTGCGGGCAACGCCTACCTGACCGGCTCGACCAACTCGACCGACTTCCCGGCGGTGAACCCCCAACAGCCCGGGCCTTTCGGCGCCGACCTCGACGCCTTCCTGGTGAAGGTGCCGTCCGCGGGAGGCGGTCTTGCCTTCGCCACCCGCCTCGGCGGCGCCAACGACGATCACGGACTGGCCGTCGCAGTGGACACCCAGGGCAGCGCATTCGTGACGGGCGACACCCTCTCCCCCGCGTTCCCGACCGTCCGACCACTTCAGCCTTCCTCCGGTGGAAGCGCCGGCGGTGTCGCCGGCAGCTTCGCCGACGCGTTCGTCGCCAAGTACAACCCGGCGGGCTCGGCGCTCGTCTACTCGACGTTCCTGGGCGGCGGCGACGTCGACCAGGGAACCGCCATCGCGGTCGACGCCTCCGGTGCGGCGTACGTGGCCGGCAACACCAACTCGTCGAACTTCCCTACTGTCGGCCCGCTGCAGGCGGCCAAGGCCAACGAGCCGGACGCGTTCGTGGCCAAGGTGGACCCCCCAGGCGCCGCGCTGGTGTACTCCACGTACTTCGGTGGCAGTGGGGCCGACGGGGCCAACGCCATCGCCGTCGACCGGGCCGGTGCCGCCCACGTCGTCGGCACGACCGGCTCGGCCGACTGGCCGACCACCAAGGCCGTGCAGGCGACCAGCGGCGGCGGCGACGACGCTTTCGTTCTGAAGCTCGACTCAACCGGACGAGGCCCGCTCTACTCGTCGTACCTCGGTGGCCGGGAGGCGGAGTCGGGGATGGGGGTGGCCGTCGACACCGAGGGGGTCGTCCACGTCCTCGGCCTGACAGGATCGTCGAACTTCCCTTCCGTGAAGCCGTTCGCGGGGTCGCGCCCGCCGGCGGGGGGCGATGCGTTCGTCGCCATGGTCAACCTGGTCGACGCCGGAGCCACGGCGGGGCCGGCTGCGGCCGCACCCGCGGGCCGGTCGTCCTCGACGAGCAGCCACGACCGCCGGGTACGGATGCTCTTCGCCCTCACCCTGGCCCTCCTAGTGGCCGCGGTTCTCCAGACGCTCTACCTGCGCCGTCGGACGCCGGCCGCCGCCGGGCCAGCGCCAAGAGTCAAGCCCGCACCGCCGCCCTCTGCGACGCCAGGATTGAAGGTGCTGGACAGCGCAGGGTCGGGCGCCAAGAAGTCGGGAGCCACCGCCAAAGCGCCGATGGCGCCGAGGTCGAGCCGGACGCCGAAGCCCCGCGGTGGCCCCAAGGGAGGTCCCGGCCAAAAAGCCGGCGGGCCCCAGAAGAAGGGCGGCGCCCGCAAGGGGCCTAGCCGGCCCGAGCCGGTGGCCGACCCGTCCGCCAGCGCCAGCGTGCCGGAGGCAGCGAAACTGCCCGACGACGGGGGGCCGCCCACCGTGGCCACCCCGCTTGCCAAGGTCAAGCCCCAGGAGCCCGCCATCGCGAGCCTCCTGGAGGAGGACCTGTGGGGCCCCGGCCTTTGGCAGGCTCCAGCCCCGGGTGACTCGCCAGAGGAAAGCCAGGCGCCGGACGAGCGAGGCGAACCGGGAGCGAGCATGCCGGCGCCCGACACCAGCGGACTGGATGAGCACCAGCCCGCGCCCGAGTGGGCGCCCTTCGACACCGGCTCGACGCCCGCAGTCACGCCGGACCCCTCCGAGCCCGGGCCCGCGATTCCTCCGGTGCCCGCCGAGGAGCTGTCGTTCTGGGACCTCTTCCCCGAGGACCTTCCCCCTGTCCGGCCCACCGCGTTGCCGGCCGAGGATCTGTTGGTCGACAAACTGGCCCTGCCGGAAGGGCCCGACAGCGCGGCCGAGCGCCTGGTCGGCGCCGCGGCCGACGACGAGAACACGGTGACCGCCGAGGCGCCGGCCGATGACTCACCGCAGATCACCCCGCAGCCGCAGCAGCAGTCGGAGCGGCCGCCGCGTCCACCTGAGGCCGAGGCTGAGATCGTCATCGCCGAGCTCCTCGACGGACCGCCGCCCACCGGGCTCCGCCCCTCCGGCGAGTCACCGTGGACGCCCCCGCCGGCGGACAGCGACTTCTTCATCGACGACCTCCTGGCGCAGCCCGGGTCCGAGCCCGACGCCAAGGCAGGGTCCGAGGCCGAGAACAAAAGCCACGTGGCGGCGGCGGCACAGGGCCGGAGCAAGGAGGAGCAGGCACGGATCGCCGCCGACCGGGCCCGTCGCCGACGGTCGCGCCGGGGCGGGGGCCGCAAGAATCCGCCCGGAGGGGGCTGAGACGGGAATGCGGAACCTCCCTCCTGGGGTTGAGTAGGGTACTGTCAACTTTCCTGCTGTGAGGTAAGCCCCAGATGCCGCTCGATCCCAACCGCTGGACGCAGAAGACCCAGGAGGCGGTGGCCACCGCCATCGACCTGGCTCGCCAGAGGCATCACGCCGAGGTCACGGCCGAGCACCTGCTCGCCGCCCTCCTGAGCCAGGAAGACGGGGTCGTCCTCCCCACCCTGACCAAGGCCGGCGTGGCCGTGCCCGCCCTGCGCAGTCGTACCGAGACCGCCCTGTCCAAGCTGGCCCAGGCCTACGGAGGGGGCGAGCCGCGGCTCTCCCGGGAGACCCGCGACGTCATGGACGCCGCCGACCGGGAGAGGTCTCAGTTCGGTGACGAGTACCTGTCCACCGAACACATCCTCCTGGCCCTGGAGGACCAGGTCGGGGTCTCCCGGGAGGACCTGCTGACCGTGCTGCGCGACGTGCGGGGGAGCCACCGGGTCACCAGCCAGAACCCCGAGGAGAGCTACCAGGCCCTGGAGCGCTACGGGCGCGACCTCACCGACGCAGCCCGTGACGGCAAGCTCGACCCGGTCATCGGGCGCGACGAGGAGATCCGCCGGGTCATCCAGGTCCTCTCCCGTCGCACGAAGAACAACCCGGTCCTCATCGGCGAGCCGGGTGTCGGGAAGACGGCCATCGTCGAAGGCCTGGCCCGGCGCGTCGCCGAGGGCGACGTCCCCGAGTCGCTGAAAGACCGCCGCATCGTCGCCCTCGACCTGGGCTCCATGGTCGCCGGGGCGAAGTACCGAGGCGAGTTCGAGGAGCGGCTGAAGGCCGTCCTCAAGGAGATCACCGACGCCGCCGGCCAGGTCATCACCTTCATCGACGAGCTGCACACCGTGGTGGGCGCCGGCGCGGCCGAGGGGGCCATGGACGCCTCCAACATGCTCAAGCCCATGTTGGCCCGCGGCGAGCTGCGCATGATCGGCGCCACCACCCTCGACGAGTACCGCAAGCACATCGAGAAGGACGCCGCTCTGGAGCGCCGCTTCGCCCCCGTGATGGTGGGCGAGCCGTCGGTCGAGGCCAGCATCGCCATCCTTCGTGGCCTCAAGGAGCGCTACGAGGTTCACCACGGTGTCCGCATCCAGGACGCCGCGCTGGTGGCCGCCGGCGTGCTCTCCGACCGCTACATCACCGGGCGGTTCCTCCCGGACAAGGCCATCGACCTCATCGACGAGGCCGCCAGTCGCCTCCGCATCGAGATCGACTCCATGCCCACCGAGATCGACGTGGTCGAGCGGCGGATGCGCCAGCTGGAGATCGAGCGGGTGGCGCTCGAAAAGGAGACCGACGCCTCCAGCCGTGAGCGCCTGGCCGCCATCGACGGCGAGCTCGCCGACCTGCGGGAACAGTCCGACGGCATGAAGGCCCACTGGAACCTCGAGCGCGACGCCATCGGCCGCATCCGGGCCCTCAAGGAGGAGCTGGAGTCGGTACGGGCCCAGGTCGAGCGTGAGCCCGACCTCGAGGCCGCCGCCCGGCTGCGCTACGGCCGCATCCCGGAGATCGAGCAGGAGCTCGAGGTCGCCTCAGCCGCGCTCGCCGAGCTGCAGGCCGACCGACGCATGCTCAAGGAGGAGGTCGACGCCGAGGACGTGGCCGAGGTCGTCAGCCGCTGGACCGGCATCCCGGTCTCCAAGCTCATGGAAGGCGAGGTGGCCAAGCTCGTCCGCATGGAGGAGGTCCTCCACGAGCGGGTCATCGGCCAGGACGAGGCCGTCTCCGCGGTGGCCAACGCCATCCGCCGCTCACGCTCGGGCCTGTCCGACCCCAACCGCCCCATCGGCTCCTTCCTGTTCCTGGGGCCCACCGGCGTCGGCAAGACCGAGCTGGCCCGGTCGGTGGCCGACTTCCTCTTCGACGACGAGCGGGCCACCATCCGCATCGACATGAGCGAGTACCAGGAGAAGCACACCGTCTCCCGGCTCATCGGCGCCCCTCCCGGTTACGTCGGCTACGACGAGGGCGGCCAGCTCACCGAGGCCGTCCGCCGCCGGCCCTACGCGGTCGTGCTGCTCGACGAGATCGAGAAGGCCCACCCCGAGGTCTTCAACGTCCTGCTCCAGCTCCTCGACGACGGCCGCCTCACCGATGGCCAGGGCCGCACGGTGAACTTCTCCAACGTCGTGCTCATCATGACGTCGAACCTTCCCGGTGACCCGGCCGCCTTCTTCCGGCCCGAGTTCCTCAACCGGATCGACGAGATCGTGCGGTTCCGGTCCCTCACCGAGGCCGACATCGAGCGCATCGTCCACATCCAGCTCCGCCACCTGGGGGGCCGCCTGGCCGCCCGCCGGCTCAGCCTGGAGGTCAGCGACGACGCCGCGGCCTGGCTGGCCCGTGCCGGCTACGACCCCACTTACGGGGCCCGCCCGCTCAAGCGGGTCATCCAGCGCAAGATCGCCGACCCCCTGGCCCTGGCCCTGCTCGAGGGCCGCTATGCAGAGGGCGACGCCGTTCACGTGGACGTCGCCGGCGACGAACTCGTACTCAAGTAATCCTCGAGTCAGTCGCGCCGCCAGGATCAGTGAGTCATACTTGGTGGTATGACTCACCGCGTCGGCGCCAAGGGCCAGGTCGTCATCCCGAAGGATCTCCGTGATGCCCTCGGCATCGAGCCTGGCGACGAGGTGACCTTCTGGCGGCACGACGACCACGTGGCGCTGCGCCCCGCCGACAGCGGACGACCGCTCCGCGGGAGGTTCCGGGGATCCGGTCTGGCCGAGATGCTCGAGCACGATCGCCGAGCGGAGAGGGAGCAAGAGGACCGCAGGTGACAGTCGTCCTCGACTCATGGGCCATCCTGCGGTACCTCGAGGACGCGGAGCCGGTCGCCGGCGTAGTGGCGACGCTCCTCGATCACGAACGGCCGCTCGTGAGCTGGATCAATCTCGGTGAAGTGTTCTACGTGGTCAGGCGGCTGCACGGTGACGACGCGGCCAGTGAGGTGGTCAGAGACCTGCGCGGAGTCACATTGCCGGAGCTACCCGGCGAGGCGCGTGTGATCGAGGCGGCGCGCATCAAGGCCACGAACGCCCTGGCCTACGCCGATGCGTTCGCCGCGGCCACCGCCTTGGCCCACGGCGCCGTGTTGTGGACAGGGGATCCCGAGCTTCTCGTGGAGCAAGCGGCCTGGCGGTGGCGAGATCTCCGTTCCTGACGGAAGCCCGCGCCGGCCCACCGGGTGGCATGGTGGGGCGGTGGACGTGAGCGGCGCGCTCGAGACCCTCGCCGGCACCCTGGGTGGTCAGGGCGAGACCCGGGCTGGACAGATCGAGATGGCCGAGGCGGTGGCCGAGGCGGTGGCCGAGGCGGTGCGGCGGGAACGGCCGCTCGTCGTGCGCGCCGGGACGGGAACGGGCAAGACGTGGGCCTACCTCGTGGGCACCCTGCTTGCCGGCGGCGACCACCGGATCGTCGTCGCCACCGCCACCAAGGCCCTGCAGGACCAGCTGGCCGGCAAGGACCTGCCGACCATCGTGGCCTCCGGCCTCCGACCGGACCTCACGTGGGCCGTGCTCAAGGGGCGCAGCAACTACCTGTGCCGGCAAGCGGCGGGCGAGGCGGCGAGAGAGGCGGACGCGCCCACCCTCGAACTGGGGCCGGACCGGTCTGGGCTGGGGGCCGAGGTGGGCAGGCTGCTCGCCTGGGCGGAGACCAGCACCACGGGCGATCGGGCCGAGCTGGACTTCGAGCCCCGCCCGGCGGCGTGGTCGTCGGTCAGCGTGGGCTCGGAGGAGTGTCCGGGCGCCCAGGCCTGCCCGAGCGGTCAGAGTTGCTTCGCCGAGGCCGCCTACGAGCGGGCACGGGAGGCCGACGTGGTGGTCGTCAACCTCCACTTGCTTGGCGCCCACGTGGCCTCGGGTGGTTTCGTGCTGCCAGAGCACGACGTGGTCATCGTCGACGAGGCCCACGAGACCGAAGACGTGCTGTGTGGGGCCCTGGGCGTGACGCTCACCCCCGGGCGGGTCGGTGCCGTCGCACGGCTGACGCCGGGCAGCGCCATCGTGCGCCACCGCGACAGCATCGAGCGGGCGCTGAGTCCGTTCACCGGCAAGCGCCTGGCCAAGGGGGCGGCGGGTGAGCCGGCGGTGGCCGACGCCCTCGGTGATCTGTCCCAGGTGCTGCGAGAGGAGCGCAGCGCCCTCCGAGGTGCGCCCGATGGCGAGACCCCGGACCAGAAGGCCCGGCGGGAGCGGGCGGCCAAGGCCCTCGACTCACTGGCCGCCGACATCGACACCGTGCTCGCCGCGGACGACGACCACGTCACCTGGGTCGAGTCCTCCGGCGCCGCCAATCAGCCGGCGCTGCGGGTGGCGCCGGTCGACGTGGGCGGCGAGCTGGCCAAGGTGCTGTGGTCGTCGGCCACACCCATCCTCACCTCCGCCACCATCCCGCCCGGCATCTCGGCCCGCCTTGGCCTGGCGAGCGCGGCGACCGAGCTCGATGTGGGCAGCCCCTTCGACTACCGCAACCAGTCGCTGCTCTACGTCCCCCGCCTCCCCGGCGTCCGCAATCCGCGGCACGAGGACGCGGCCCACGAAGAGCTGGAGTTCCTGCTCACCGCCGCCGGCGGGCGGACGCTGGCCCTGTTCACGTCGTGGCGAGCCATGCGGGCCGCCAAGTCCGCCCTCGACGGGAAGCTGCCCTACACCCTGCTCGCCCAGGACGACCTGCCCAAGCCGGCGCTCATCGAGGCCTTCCGCACCGACGAGTCGTCATGCCTCTTCGCCACCATGGGGTTCTGGCAGGGCGTCGACGTGCCGGGCGACGCCTGCTCGATGGTCGTCATCGACCGGCTCCCCTTCGCCCGCCCCGACGACCCGGTGGCCGAGGCCCGGCGGGAGCGGGCCGGGCCGGCCGCCTTTGCTGTCGTCGACGTCCCCCACGCCGCCACCCGCCTGGCCCAGGGCGCCGGCCGCCTCATCCGCAGCACCACCGACCGTGGGGTGGTCGCCGTTCTCGATCCCCGCCTCGCCGAGTCCTCCTACCGCCCGGCCATCCTCACCGCCCTTCCGCCCATGCGCCGCAGCCGCGATCGCGCCGACGTCACCGCCTTCTTCTCAGGCTGACATTGCCGAGGGTCCGCTCCTCGGGATCGGCCAGCGACACCACCTCTCCAGGAGCCAGTGACCCGTTGCCGTCAGCCTCGTACCACCGGCCCATCAGGTTGCCGATGGCCTGAGGCGGCAGGCCCAGCGCCCGATCGAGGTTGCGGATCAGGGCGCCGTGGCTGACCAGCAGGAGCGTCTCACCCGGCGCCGCGCTGGCCGCCGCACGGGCCAGCGCGGCCCTGGCTCGATCCGTGAGGTGGGTGCGTGACTCGCCGCCCATCGTCGATTCGCTTCGACCCTCGGACCAGTCGGCCAGCTCGCCGGGCCAGCGGGCCTCGATCTCGGCCCGGGTCATCCCGGTCCAGTCGCCCACGTCGATCTCCCGCAGATCGGGGTCGAGCGCCACCTTCAGGTGGAGCGCCCGGGCCAGGATCTCCGCGGTCCGGCGGGCGCGCTGAAGATCGGATGCGACGACGCCGGAAAAGACGCCGGCGACCAGTCGCCCGGCCGCGTCCCGGGCCTGCTCCTCGCCGAGAGCGGAGAGCGGAGGGTCGGCCTGACCCTGCCAGCGGCCATCGGAGTTCCAGGTGGACTGGCCGTGACGAACGAGCAGGAGTCGGCGAGGGGAGACGGGCACGCTCGCGAAGGTAGGGGATGGTGAGGCCGGCTGAGCTCCCTGGCGGGGCGGGGCCCGTTGTTGCCGGCCTCACCATCTCCTGTGCGGCCTTGGCGGGGTGCCGCAGACCATGTATCGGCCGCACTTCCAAAAGCTTGAGTGCCAACATGGAGCTCATGGAGCGGAGCGATACACTGCTCGGACCGCAGAGGAATCATTCTTAGGAGACGCGCGTGCCCGGAACCGTGATCGTCGGCACCCAGTGGGGCGACGAGGGCAAGGGCAAGTTGACCGACCTGCTCACCAAGCAGATGCAGGTCGTGGTCCGTTATCAAGGCGGCCACAACGCCGGCCACACCATCGTTGTCGGTGACGAGTCGTTCGCCCTGCAGCTCGTTCCCAGCGGCATCCTCTACCCATGGGTCACACCGGTGATCGGCAACGGGGTGGTCGTCGACCCCGCGGTGCTGGTGGCCGAGATCGACGGGCTGGAGGCCAGGGGAATCGACTGCTCCCGGCTCAAGCTCAGTGGCAACGCCCACCTGATCATGCCGTACCACTCCGAGCTCGACCGCCTCACCGAGCGCAAGCTGGGCAAGAACAGCCTGGGCACCACCAAGCGCGGGATCGGGCCGGCGTACGCCGACAAGGCGGCCCGGGTCGGGCTCCGCGTCCAGGACCTCCTCGACCCCAAGATCTTCCGGGAGAAGCTCGAGGTCGTCCTCAAAGAGAAGAACCTCGTTCTGGCCAAGATCCACAACCGCCTGCCCCTGTCGGCCGACGACATCGCCGATCTGTACCTGGGCGAGCTCCGGTCCCGCATCGAGCCGATGATCGCCGACTCGGTCGGGCTGGTCCACGACGCCCTCGAAGCGGGAGCCAATGTGCTTTTCGAGGGCGCCCAGGCCACGTTCCTCGACCTCGACCACGGCACGTATCCGTTCGTGACGTCTTCGAACCCGGTGGCCGGCGGGGCCCTCACCGGCGCCGGTATCGGCCCCAAGCACATCCAGCGGGTGATCGGCGTGGCCAAGGCCTACGTCACCCGGGTCGGCGCCGGTCCCTTTCCCACGGAGCTGCCCGACGAGACGGGTGATGCCCTGGTCGACCGGGGCCGCGAGTTCGGCACCAACACCGGCCGGCGGCGGCGTCCCGGCTGGTTCGACGCGGTCATGCTCCGCCAGGCCGTGCGCCTCAACTCCCTCACCGAGCTGGCCATCACCAAGCTCGACGTCCTCGACGCCTTCGACACCCTCAAGGTGTGCGTGGCCTATGAGGCCGACGGTCAGAAGTACATGCACCCGCCGTACCACCAGTCGGTGCTGCACAAGGTGAAGCCGGTCTACGAGGAGCTCCCCGGCTGGAACGCGGATCTCACCCACGCCACCACGCTCGACGACCTTCCTCAGGCCGCTCGCGACTACCTGAACTTCCTGGCCGAAGCCTGCGGGGTACCCGTGGGGATGGTGGGCGTCGGTCCCGGCCGCGAGCAGTTCGTGCAGTTCACCGACCCGTCGGTCATCTACCACGAGGACGAGGACGACGATGACGACGACTGGGACGAGGAGGACACCGGCGTGGTGGGCCCCGGCATCCTTGTCATCTAGCCGTTGAAAGTCTGCGTCGTCGGATCGGGCGGGCGGGAGCACGCGTTGACCGTCGCCCTGGCGCGCACGGCCGATGTCGTCGTCACGCCGGGGAACCCGGGCATCCCCGGCTCCGTCTCCCAACCGCCTGCGGAGGTCGACGCCGACCTCTACGTCATCGGGCCCGAGACGCCCCTCGTCGCCGGCCTTGCCGACGACCTGCGGGCCGCCGGCAAGCTGGTCTTCGGCCCCGGTGCCAACGGGGCCCGTCTCGAAGGGTCGAAGGCCTGGATGAAAGAGGTGCTGCAGGAGGCCGGCGTGCCTACGGCCGCATACGGCGCCTTCACCGACGCGAAGCCCGCACTGGCCTTCCTGCGGACCCTTCCAGGACCGTGGGTGGTGAAGACCGACGGTCTGGCCGCCGGCAAGGGCGTGCTGGTCACCGACTCCTTCGACGAAGCGTCCGCCGACGCGACGGCCAAGCTGTCGGGTGCCGCGTTCGGCGACGCCGGCCGGCGCGTGGTCATCGAGGAATGGCTCGACGGCCCCGAGCTGTCGCTGCTGTGCGTCTGTGACGGCAGCCGAGCCGTTCCCCTCGCGCCCGCCCAGGATTTCAAGCGCCTGTCCGACGGCGACGTCGGTCCCAACACAGGGGGGATGGGGGCGTACTCGCCCGTCCCCCTTGCCGGCCCCGACGTCGTGGCCGAGGTGCTCGAACGGGCCGTGCAGCCCACCCTCGCCGCCCTCAGTCGTCGGGGTGTCGACTACCGCGGGGTGCTCTACGCCGGCATCATGCTGACGACGGACGGGCCCAAGGTGCTGGAGTACAACGTCCGCTTCGGCGATCCCGAGGCACAGGCGGTCTTCCCTCGCTACACCGGCGACCTGGCCGCCCTCCTGGCCGAAGCGGCTACGGGTGAGCTGGTCAGCGAGCCTGAGTTCGGCAAGCGGGCCGCGGTCACCGTCGTCCTCGCCACCGAGGGCTACCCCCTGCATCCCCGAACCGGCGACGTCATCGAGGGCATCGAGAAGGTCGACAGCCTCCCGGACGTCACCGTCTTCCGGGCCGGCGTCGATCGAGACGCCGACGGCCGCTGGCTCACCGCCGGCGGGCGGGTGCTGAACGTCACCGGTCTTGGTGACGACGTACCGGAGGCCCGGGCCACGGCGTACGACGCGGTCTCCGCCATCTCGTGGGCCGGCATGCAGTACCGGACCGATATCGCTGCTTTTGTGAGGAGTTCATGATGAAGGTCGCCGTGCTCATGGGGTCGCCGAACGACCAGACGAAGATGGCTCCGGCCACCTCAACCCTGGGCGAGTTCGGAGTGGAGGCCGACGAGCGGGTGATGTCCGCCCACCGCACACCGGCTGTCGTCGCCGAGTTCGCGTCCACCGCCCGCGAGAAAGGGTACGCGGCCATCATCTGCGGCGCAGGCATGGCCGCCCACCTTGCCGGAGCGGTGGCGGCCAACACCACGTTGCCGGTTGTCGGCGTCCCCCTTTCCGGTGGCGCGCTCAACGGCGTCGACGCCCTCTACGCCACGGTGCAGATGCCGCGTGGGATACCGGTGGCGACAGTGGCCATCGACGGAGCGATGAACGCCGCCCTGCTCGTCGTGGAGATGCTGGCCATCACCGATACCGACCTCGCCCGCCGGCTCGACGAACGTCGGGCCGCAACGTGATCCCCGACGTCCTGGCGTCGCGCTACGCCTCGGCCGAGATGGTCGACCTGTGGTCACCGGCCCGCAAGGTGATCCTCGAGCGGGAACTGTGGATTGCGGTCCTGAAGGCCCAGCGGAACCTCGGGGTCGACGTGCCCGATGGGGTCGTCGAGGCCTACGAGGCTGTCGTCGAAAAGGTCGACCTCGGCTCCATCGAGGCCCGGGAGCGGGTCACCCGCCACGACGTGAAGGCCCGGATCGAGGAGTTCTGCGCCCTCGCCGGCCACGAGCACATCCACAAGGGCATGACGTCGCGCGACGTGACGGAGAACGTCGAGCAGCTCCAGATCCACAACTCCCTCGACCTGGTGCACGACCGCATGGTGGCTGCGCTCACCCGGCTCGGTCGGCTCGCCGCCGAGCACGCCGAGCTGGTCATGGTCGGGCGGTCCCACAATGTCGCCGCCCAGGCCACCACCCTGGGAAAGCGGTTCGCCAGTGCCGGCGACGAGCTGCTCGTGGCGCTGGCCCGCGTCGACGACCTCCTGGCCCGCTACCCGCTCCGGGGCATCACCGGCCCCATGGGAACCGCACAGGACCAGCTCGACCTCCTGGGTGGCGATCCGGCCAAGCTGGCCGCTCTCCAGAACACCGTCGCCAGCCATCTCGGCTTCCGGCAGACCCTGACCTCCACCGGCCAGATCTACCCCCGGTCACTCGACCTCGACGTCGTGTCCGCGCTCGTCCAAGCCGCCGCCGGCCCATCCTCGCTCGCCACCACGACACGGCTCATGGCCGGCCACGAGCTGGTCACAGAGGGCTTCGTCGCTGGGCAGGTTGGGTCTTCGGCCATGCCCCACAAGATGAACGCCCGCACGTGCGAGCGAATCTGCGGGCTCACCGTGGTGCTCTCCGGCCACCTCGCCATGGTCGCCGGCATCAGCGGACATCAGTGGAACGAAGGCGACGTGTCGGACTCCGTGGTTCGCCGGGTAGCGCTGCCGGGCGCCTTTTTCGCCGCCGACGGCCTGTACCAGGGCTTTCTCACGGTGCTCGACGAGCTCGCCCCCTTCCCGGCCGTGATCGAGCGGGAGCTGGCCCGCGACCTTCCCTTCCTGGCCACCACCAAGGTGCTGATGGCCGCGGTGCGCGCCGGCGTTGGGCGGGAGCAGGCCCACCAGATCGTCAAGGAGCACGCGGTGGCCGTCGCGCTCGCCCGGCGTGAGAAGGGCGCTGGCGACGACGACCTGCTGGAGCGGCTGGCGGCCGACGACCGGCTCCACCTCTCCCGTTCCGACCTGGAGGCCACCGTCGCCGACCCGGTCACCTTCACGGGCGGGGCGTCCGAACAGGTGGCCGAGCTCGTCCGCCGGACCGAGGCGCTCGCTGCCCGCTTCCCCGAGGCCGCCGGCTACCGACCGGACCCCATCCTGTGATTGCTACGTTGCCCCGGTGAACCTCCTCTACTCCGGCAAGGTCCGTGACATCTACGACGCCGGCGACGACCGGCTGCTGATGGTGACGTCGGACCGCATCTCCGCCTTCGACGTCGTCCTCGACCAGCCCATCCCCCACAAGGGCCGAGTCCTCACCGGGCTCACCGCGTTCTGGCTCGCCCAGATGGACGACATCGTGCCCAACCACTTGATCTCGGTCGACGGCGCGTCGATGCTCGTGCGCAAGGCGGAGATGTTGCCGATCGAGTGCATCGTACGGGGCTACCTGTCCGGCTCGGCGTGGAAGGAGTACACCGCCACGGGCACGGTCCACGGCCGGCCGCTGCCCTCCGGTCTGCGTCAGTCCGAGCAGCTGCCCGACCCCCTGTTCACCCCCTCCACGAAGGCGGCGGTCGGCGACCACGACGAGAACATCTCCTTCGAGCAGGCCGCCGAGCTGGTCGGCGAGGCCGTGGCCGCCGAGGCGGCAGCCATCAGCATCACCGTGTACCAGCGGGCGGCGGCGAGAGCGGCGGCGGCGGGGATCATCATCGCTGACACCAAGTTCGAGCTGGGCTGGATCGACGGACGACTGGCCCTGTGCGACGAGGTGCTCACCCCCGACTCCTCCCGGTTCTGGGAAGCCTCGGCGTGGGCGCCGGGCAGCACGCCGCCCTCCTTCGACAAGCAGCCGGTGCGCGACTGGCTGGAAAGCAGCGGATGGGACAAGCGCCCGCCGGCTCCACCGCTGCCGCCCGAGGTGGTGGAGGCAACCTCCGAGAGATACGTGTCGGCGTACGAACGCCTTACCGGAAAGCCCTTCGACCGGTCGGCGGCCGTGGGAGGGTGACGGTCATGCGCTTCCCCGTTCTCGTCGAAGTTCGCCTGCGGCCTGGCATCGCCGACCCCGAGGGGGCGACGATCCAGCGGGCGCTGCCCGCGCTCGGTTTCGACGGTGTCCAGGAGGTCCGCGTCGGGAAGGCCATCCGCTTCAACGTGGAGGCGGTCGACGAGGCCGCGGCCCGCCGTCAGGTCGACGAGCTGTGCCGGCGCCTTCTCGCCAATCCGGTCATCGAGGACACCGCGGTGACCATCGGATGACCGGCCCGGGAGGCCGGTCCATGAGCATTCATCGGGACGCGCACCGAAGGGCAGCAGCCCGATGACCACCGTCGGGGTGGTCGTGTTTCCCGGCTCAAACTGCGAGCACGACGCGGTCGAGGCCCTCCGGGGGCTGGGCGCCGATGCGGAGCTCCTCTGGCACGGTGACTCGGCCGTGGGCGACGTCGACGCCGTCGTGCTGCCGGGAGGGTTCGCCCACGGCGACTATCTCCGGCCCGGCGCTATTGCGCGTTTCAGCCCGATCATGTCCTCCATTACGGAGTTCGCAGCCGCCGGTGGGCCCGTCGTGGGCATCTGCAACGGCTTCCAGGTGCTCACCGAAGCCGGCCTGCTCCCCGGTGCGCTTCAGAAGAACAGCGGATCCCGATTTCTCTGTGCCCCGACCGAACTAGTCGTTGCGAGCGCGCAATCCGCCCTCACCTGCGCCACGAATGTCGGCGAGGTTCTACACCTGCCCATCAACCACTTCGAGGGCAACTACACGTGCTCGGCCGACACGCTGCACGAATTGAGGGCCGAGGACCGGATCGTGCTCCGGTATGTATCGAACCCGAACGGCTCGATCGACGACATCGCCGGCGTGTGCTCCGCCGGGCGGAACGTGGTGGGGCTCATGCCCCATCCCGAGCGGGCGTGCGACCCCCTCCTTGGCTCGGCCGACGGCCGGCGCCTCCTCGCTTCCCTGCTGGCCGCCGCCGGAGACAGGCTGCCGGTTTAGCTCTCGCCGCTGCGCTTGATGCCGGCCCGGCGCAGGACCGCAGGGTCGACGCCCAGCTGGCGCCACGCCGCGTAGGCGATCCCCTTCCGGGCGCCGTACGGCCTCGCGGCGACGACAAAGTCGTCTTCGACACCCTGGATGTCGACCGTATTGCCGGTCGAGGCCAGCTCGGCTTCCAGGTTCATACGCTCCTGCACCAGGTGCAGGCGGGTGAGGGCGTCGGCGTCGCCGAGCTGCTCGTTGATGGTGGCCAGTCGCTTCTGCACCGACTCCTGCGTGCGTTTCCGCCCCCGCTTGGGCTTGTGCGCCTCGAGCGCTTCGAGATAACGGCGCACCGCTCTTCCCTGATCGCGCCCCTCAGCCAGAGCAGCCTTGTGGGAATCCGACATGGGGGATCTTGATCTCTTGGCCTTTGAGGTAGTCGTCTTTGCAGGCATTTGCCTTATTCTTACTGGAACGATCCCCAATATCAAGTCAAGCTCGGAGCGCCCGGATATCCGGTAGGTTGCCGTCCATGGCGCTTGCCCTCCATCGCGAGCTCGGGCTCACCGACGACGAAGCGGAGGCCATCACCGATCTCCTCGGCCGGCCGGCCAACGACCTCGAGCTGGCCATGTACGCGGTCATGTGGTCCGAGCACTGCTCCTACAAGTCCTCCCGGGCCCACCTCGGCCGCTTGCCCTTCGAGGCCCCGTGGGTGCTCGCCGGCTTCGGCGAGAACGCCGGCGTGGTCGACGTGGGCGACGGGATCGCCGTCGCCGTCCGCATCGAGAGCCACAACCACCCGTCGGCCATCGAGCCATACCAGGGCGCGGCCACCGGCGTGGGCGGCATCATCCGCGACATCTTCACCATGGGCGCCCGGCCCATCGCCCTGCTCGACTCCCTGCACTTCGGCCCCCTCGACAACCCCCGCAACCGGTGGGTGATGGAGGGCGTGGTCAGCGGCGTGTCGGGCTACGGAAACTCCGTCGGCGTGCCGACGGTGGGCGGCGAGCTGTCGATCCGGTCGTGCTTCACCGGCAATCCTCTCGTCAACGTGGCCTGCATCGGGTTGATGCGCCACGAGCGCCTGGTCCTGGCCCGGGCCGAGGGCGTGGGCAACCTGGCCGTGCTACTCGGCTCCTCCACCGGCCGGGACGGCATCGGCGGAGTGAGCGTGCTGGCCTCCGCCGAGCTCTCCGACGGCGACGAGGCCAAGCGGCCGAGCGTCCAGGTGGGCGACCCCTTCGAAGAGAAGCGCCTGATCGAGGCCTGTCTGGCCCTCTTCGACGCCGACCTGGTCGTCGGCATCCAGGATCTGGGTGGCGCCGGCCTGTGCTGCGCCACCAGCGAGATCGCGTCCAACGGCGGTCTGGGCATGGACGTCGACGTCCGCACCGTGCCCCTGCGCGAGGCGGGGATGGTGCCGGCGGAGATCATGACGAGTGAGTCCCAGGAGCGCATGCTGGCCATCATCGAGCCCGGCGACCTCGACGAGGTGCTGGCAGTGTGCCGGCGCTGGGAGGTGCTGGCCACCGTGGTCGGTACGGTCACCACCGGAGGCCGACTGCGGATCCTCGACGGGCCCGACGGCGAGGTCCTGGCCGACGTCCCCGCCGCCACTCTTCACGACGACGCGCCCCGGTACCGCCGCCCCATCCAGGCCCCCGTCGACCTGGAAGCCAGGCGGGCCGACGACCCGGCCCGGCTGCCCGCCCCTGCAGACTGCGGTCCAGCCCTGCTCGACATGCTGGCCGACACGTCCTGGGTCTGGAGCCAGTACGACCATCAGCTCTTCCTGAATACCGTCGAGGGCCCGGGGGGCGACGCCGCAATCCTGCGGCTGAAGGCCCCGGGCCTTCCGCCCACCCGCCGGGGGCTGGCGCTCACCACCGACAGCAACAGCCGCTGGTGCGCACTCGATCCCCGGGCGGGCACCGCGCTCCTGGTGGCCGAGGCGGTGCTCAACGTCGCCTGCACCGGCGCCAGGCCCCTTGCCGTCGTGAACTGCCTGAACTTCGGCAACCCCGAGCACCCCGAAGTCATGTGGCAGCTGTCCCAGGCCATCGACGGATTGGCCGAAACCTGCCGCGCCATGGGGCTGCCGGTGGTCGGTGGCAATGTCAGCCTCTACAACTCCTCCGACGGAGTCGACATCGACCCCACTCCTGTCATAGGTGTCCTTGGCGTGATCGACGAGCTGGTCCGACGTCCTCCGGGCGCCCGCCTGCACGACGGTGGCCAGATCCTTCAGCTCGGCCCCGCTCCCTCCACCGGTGCGCTGGCCGGCAGCCGCTGGGCGGAAAGCACCCACGGCCATCGCGGCGGCGAGCTGCCCCGGCTCGACACGGCGGTCCACGCCGCGGTGTGCGAGCTGGTCCGTGAGCTGGTCGACGCCGGGTCCGTCGACGGCGTCCACGACGTGAGCGACGGCGGCCTCGGCCTGGCCCTCTTCGAGATGGCAGTGCGGTCAGGAACGGGTTTCGAGGTGCAGATCGACGGTGGCCACGCCGCGCTGTTCTCGGAGAGCCCCTCGCGTGTCGTCGTGTGCGTGTCGCCGGAGAACGCGCCCGCGGTGAACAAGCGGGCAGCCGCCGTCGGCGTGGCAGTGACCGCTCTGGGCCGGGCGGGCGGCGACCGCCTGGTGATGCGCGGACTGGTCGACGTCGCCCTCGCCGATGCCGTGACCACCTGGAGCCGCACGCTTCCGGCGAAGCTTCAGCTGATCGACACGTGACCGTAACCGTCCATTCGCCACGGGACGAATCAGCGCGCATAGAGTGCGGACAGCCGAGCCGGACCGGAGTGGGGAGCTCGTTTGGCCGCGAATGCCCGAGACACCGGCGCGTACGAACCCGGCGACGATGGCGATCTCGTGCTGGCTGTCCAGCGGGGCAACGTCGACGCCTTCGCCGAGCTGTACCGGCGCCACTACCCGGCGGTGCGCCGAGCTTGCGAGCGCCGGCTCTCCGACGCCCACGAGGCCGACGAGGTGTCGCAGGCCGCGTTCGTCCGCGCCCTCGAGCGCATCAACCAGTGCGCTGGCAAGCGGCGTTTCGGGCCGTGGGTCCACGTCATCGCCCGTTCGCTCTGCATGGACGCCTTCCGGGCCCACGCCCGGGTCGAGCCTCGTGAGAAGCCTCTCGTAGGCCGGCACGACCACCGCCCGAACGAGCCGGAGGAGTCCCTCCTCAGCAGTGAGCGGGCGGCCCAGGTGCAAGAGGCGCTGGCCAGCCTGCCCGACCGGCAGCGCCGGGCCGTCATCGCCCGGGACTGGGAGGGCCTGCGGCCGGGCGAGATCGCCGACCGTCTCGGCTTGTCCGTCGGCGCGGTGGACTCGCTGTTGTTACGGGCCCGCCGTCGGCTCGCCCTCTCCTACCGCCGAGCAGCCGGCGAGGTCGTCACCGCCGTCCCCCTGGAGTGACGACGCCAAGCTGGGGCTTGCCCAGGCCCCTGTGGGAAGATGGAGCAGTGGAGGTGGACGCCCCCGGCGACAATCCCGACGACGACTCCCCAAAGGAGGCCTGCGGCGTTTTCGGCGTGTACGCCCCGGGCCACGCCGTCGCCCACCTGACCTACCTGGGCCTGTACGCGCTCCAGCACCGCGGCCAGGAGTCGGCCGGTATGGCGGTGAGCGACGGCGACACCATCACGGTGGTGAAGGACATGGGCCTCGTCTCCCACGTCTTCGACAACCGCACGCTGGCCCCCCTCCAGGGTCACCTGGCCGTCGGCCACGTGCGCTACTCGACGACCGGCGCCAGCAACTGGGGCAATGCCCAGCCGATCTACCGCGAGGCCGGTGACGCCGGCTTCGTCCTGGGCCACAACGGCAACCTCACGAACACCGCGGCCCTGGCGGACTCCGCTGGCATTCTCCCCGGTACCGTCACCAGCGACAGCGACGTGGTGGCCGAGCTCCTCCAGCGGGCCATGGTCGAGGCCGGGCCCGGCGCCCGCAGCGACGGCCGGGACCTTGAGCGGGCTCTGGTCGAGGTACTGCCCAAGCTGGAGGGCGCCTTCTCCCTCGTCCTCATGGACGACTCCCACGTGGTCGGCGTGCGCGACCCCAACGGCTTCCGCCCGCTGTGCCTCGGCCGCCTCGACAACGGTTGGGTGCTGTCCTCGGAGACCACCGGGCTCGACATCGTCGGCGCCCACTTCGTACGGGAGCTCGACCCGGGCGAGATCATCGTCATCGACGCCACCGGCACGCGGTCGCTGCGCCCGTTCGCCGCCTCCCGCATCGAGCCCAAGCTCTGCCTGTTCGAGTTCGTCTACTTCGCCCGACCCGACAGCCGCCTGTACGGGCAGACGGTGCACACCGCCCGCCAACGCATGGGGGAGTCGCTCGCCGAGCAGGCCCCGCTCCCGGCCGAGACGGTCGTGCCGGCTCGGGAGGCGATGGTCATGCCGATTCCGGAGTCCGGCATCCCCGCCGCCGAGGGCTACGCCCGGCGCAGCGGGATCCCGTTCGGCCAGGGGCTGGTCCGCAACCCCTACATCAACCGCACGTTCATCGCCCCGGGCCGCGACCAGCGCACCCGGAGCGTGCGCATGAAGTTCAACCCCATACGCGAGAACATCGCCGGCAAGCGCCTGGTCGTGATCGACGACTCCATCGTGCGGGGCACCAGCACCCGGGCCGTGGTGGCCATGCTGCGGGAGACGGGAGCAGCCGAGATCCACCTGCGCATCTCGTCGCCGCCGTACCGGTGGCCGTGCTACTTCGGCATGGACACCGGCACCCGGGGAGAGCTGATCGCCGCCAACCTCACCGTCTCGGAGATCCGGGACTACCTCGGCTGCGACACCCTCGCCTACCTCGACCTCGACCGGCTGGTCACCGCCACCGGCGTCGCCAGCCGCGGTTTCTGCGCCGCGTGCCTCACCGGCAGCTATCCCGTGACGGTTCCCGAGCCCCGGGTCGACGACGAGCTGCCCAACGTCGACCTCGTTCACCCCAGTGGATAGTCACCCGAGTGGGTGAGACCTACGCGGGCGCCGGCGTCGACATCGGGGTGGGCGAGGAGGCGGTCGAACGGATCAAGGCCGCGGTGCGGTCCACGTTCCGGCCCGAGGTCATCGGCGACGTCGGCGGGTTCGGCGGCATGTTCGCCTTTGACCCCACCCGCTACACCCACCCGGTTCTGGTGGCGGCCACCGACGGGGTTGGGACCAAGGCGGTCGTCGCCCGACTCGCCGACCGCTACGACACCATCGGCATCGACCTCGTCGCCATGTCCGTCGACGACATCGCCGCCCAGGGGGCCGAACCGCTCTTCTTCCTCGACTGCATAAGCGCGGGCCGCATCGACCCGGGCCAGATGGAACAACTCGTCGCCGGTGTGGCCTCAGGCTGCAAGGAGTCGGGCTGCGCGCTCATCGGCGGGGAGATGGCCGAGCTGCCCGGGATGCTCGAGCCGGGCCATTTCGACCTGGTCGGCTTCGCGGTCGGTGTCGTCGAGCGCGATCGGCTGGTCACGGGATCGAACGTCGCCCCCGGCGACCGGCTCATAGGGCTGCCGTCGCCCGGCCTGCGCTGCAACGGGTACTCCTTGGCCCGCAAGGTCCTGTTGGAGATCGACGGCCGATCGCTCGACGGGCCGGCCTGGCCCCGCGCCCACCACTCGCTGGCCGACGAGCTGCTGCGGCCGTCGGTCATCTACGCCCCCGCCCTGGTGAAACTCTGCCACTCGGTGGAGGTGAGGGGGCTCGCCCACATCACGGGCGGCGGCATCCCGGGCAACCTGGCCCGGGTGCTGCCCCGCAACTGCGACGCCGTGGTCGATCGGACCAAGTGGGAGCTGCCCGAGATCTTCAACCAGATCCAGGGCGCGGGCCACATCGGCCCGGAGGAGATGACGAAGGTCTTCAACCTCGGCATCGGCATGATCGCCGTCGTGACCCCCCGCGACGTCTACCGGGCCCATGACCTCCTGCGCGACGCCGGCCACGACTCTCTCGACATCGGCGAGGTCGTCGCAGGGGAAGGGCGCGTCCTCCTCAAGCTCTGACGGCGTGCAGTGGCAGCGCCTGTCTATGCGGCAGCGAGGGTCAGCACCGCCCCGTCTGCCAGCTTGTCGGTGGCGCCCTGGCCACCCCAGATCAGGAGCTGGTGGCCGGTCCACACCATGGCGTGGTACTGGCGGGCGGGAAGGGGGCCGGCAACCACGCCGGCCCATGAGTCACCGGTGGGGTCGTACAGCGCCCCGTCGGCATGGGGGGTGCTGTCGAAGCCGCCCCAAACCAGCATGTCCCGCCCCGTCCACACCGCCCGGGAGCCACCCCGCCCGCTCAAGGGTGAGGGCGCGGTCGGTGTCCAGGAGTCGGAGCTCGGGTCGTAGGCGGCCCCGTCACCGTAGAAGCATGGGGCGCAGGCGTCGCTTCGGCCGTACCCTCCCCACACCACCATCTGCTGGCCGGTCCACACGCTGTCGAAGTTGTCGCGACCGCCCAGAGACCCCGGCGCATCGGCCATCCGGGCCCAGGAGTTGGTGGCCGGGCTGTAGACCGCACCGTCGCGCAGGTACCGGCCGCCTTCGCCCCCCTCCGACCCGCCCCAGACGAGCATACGCTGGATGGCGGCGACGGCGCCGTGGCCCATCCGGGCCTCCAGCGGGGAGGGCGGCAGGGGCAGCCAGCTGTCGGTGGCCGGGTCGTAGGACGCGCCGTCGGCCAGTGCGCCGCCCCCGTCGGCGCCACCGCCCCAGACCACCATCCGGTTCTGGAGCCATACCGCCCGATGACCGGTGCGGGCGGCCAGCGGGGCGGGAGCGATCGGGGTCCAGGTCTGGGTGAGGGTGTCGAAGGCGGCGCCGTCGCCGAGCGGGCAGATCTGCGGGCATTCGGGAGAGATGCCCATCCCGCCGTAAACCACCATCTTGGTGCCGGTCCATACCGCACTGTGGCTGCGCCTCGGCGCGAGGGGCGCAGTCGGCAGAGGGGCCCAGGTCTCGGAGGGAAGGTCGAAGGAGGCACCGTCGCCGCGGACGCCGGCATCCCCCTCGCCGCCCCACACGATCATGGCCTTGCGGGTCCAGACCACCGAGGGCTCGCTGCGACCGGCCAGACCGGCGGCCGGCAGCACCTTCCACGTCCCGGCCGCGACCGCATTCTGCTCCGGTTCGACAGGGGGCAGGAAGACGATCCCGGCGACGACCAGCACGACGAAGACCAAGGCTCCGACCAGGAGCCCGCGGAAACGGGACAGGGCGACGGCTCTTACTCCTCGAGCAGGCGGCGGGCGGCAACGACGATATCCGCAGTGCTCACCGCCAGGGCCCGCTCCAGGCCGATCTCGTACGGCATGGCCGGTACGTCGGGCATGGCCAGGCGCCGGACGGGAGCGTCGAGGTCGTAGAACGCCTCCTGGGCCACGATCGCTGCCACCTCGGCCCCTACGCCGAAGCTCACGTTGTCCTCATGGACGACGAGCACCCGCCCGGTGCGAACCGCTGAGCCGACGAACGTCTCCACGTCGAGCGGGGAGATGGTGCGCAGGTCGATGACCTCGACCGAATAGTCCTCGGCGCCCAGGATCTCGGCCGCTTCGAGCGACAGGTGCCGGTGCAGGCCGTAGGTGACGATTGTCATGTCGTCGCCGGGCCGGGCGACGTCGGCGACACCGATGGGCACCCGCCAGCCACCTTCGGGGACCAGGCCGGTGATCTTGCGGTAGGTCTTCTTGTGCTCCAGGAAGAGCACCGGGTCGGGATCGTCGACCGCGCTGCGCAGCATCCCGGCGATGTCCGCCGGCGTCGAGGGCACGACCACTTTGAGCCCGGCCACGTGGGCGTAGAAGGACTCGATGGCCTGAGAGTGGTACGGGCCCCGGTGACCGCCACCGCCCCACGGGGTGCGCACGACGAGGGGGACGCTGAAATCCCCGTTCGACCGGTAGTGGATCTTGGCCGCCTCGCTGACCATCTGGTCGAACGTTGAGTGCATGAAGTCGGCGAACTGGATCTCGGCGACCGGCCGCATGCCGGCGAGGGCCAGCCCGATGCCGATGCCGACGATGGACGACTCGGCCAGCGGGGTGTCGAGCACCCGCCCGGCGCCGAAGGACTCCTGCAGGCCCTTGGTGGCCCGGAACACACCACCCAGCATGCCGACGTCCTCGCCGAGGACCACCACCCGCTCGTCGTCGGCCATCAGGTCGTGGAGGGTCTGGCGGACGGTGTCGAGCACGTTGCGCTCCACCCCTCCGGCGGGCGGGACAGGCGATGCCTCCCGAGGCCGGTCCCGCAGCGGACGGGCGTAGACCCGCGTCGACGCGGTCTCGGGCTGCGGCGGGGCGGCCAGCTCTGCCTGGCCCGCCGCCTCGGCCACCTCCTCACGGGCTGCCCGCTCGAGGCGGGCCATCTCCTCGGGCGACAGCAGGCACTGCTCGAGGACGTAGCGCTCGAGCCGGGGCAACGGATCCCGCCGCCTCGCGGCCTTGACCTCTCCGTGGGACCGGTAGAGGCGGTCGTCGTCGTCGGTGGTGTGGGGCATGAGCCGGTACGTCTTGGCCTCGACCAGCGTCGGGCCCTTCCCGGCCCGGGCCCGGGCAACAGCGGCTTGGGTGGCGGCGTACACGTCGAGGACGTCGTTGCCGTCGACCACCACCCCGTCGAAGCCGTACGACGCGGCGCGGTCGGCCACGTCGGGCACCGCGGACTGCTGGCGCATCCCGACCGAGATGGCGTAGCCGTTGTTCTCGCATACGAACACGGCTGGGAGCCGGTGGATGCCGGCGAAGTTCAGGGCCTCGTGGAAGTCGCCCTTCGAGGCGGCCGCCTCACCGAACCACGTCACGGTGACCCTGCTGTCGCCCCGCAGGTTCGACGCCAAGGCCAGGCCCGCAGCGTGGGGGAACTGAGTGCCGATGGGCGAGGAACCGGTGACGATCCCGAGCCGCTTCGATCCCCAGTGGTTCGGCATCTGGCGCCCGCCCGAGTTGGGGTCGTCGCCCTTGGCCAGCACGGCCAGGAGAACCTCGTACGGCGTCATGCCGAGAGTCAGGACGACGCCGACGTCGCGGTAGTACGGCAGGGCGACGTCGTGGCCGGCCCGAAGGGCCCACGCCGAGCCGACCTGGGCCGCCTCCTGTCCCTCGGCCGGGATGTAGAACCGGGCCTTGCCGGTGCGGGTCAGGCTCCACGCCTTCTGGTCGACGAAACGGGCCAGCAGGACCGTGCGGTACATCCCGACCACGTCGTCAGCCGACAACCCCAACTGGACGTGACGGGCCGGCGGGACGGCCCCGGGCATGACCCGTTCCTGGATGACCCTGGCCATGCGCCCTGCGCTAGGTGGGGATACGCATCTGGTGGACGGCGGACAGGGCGGCGATCCGGTCCTCGGCCCGCCTGTCGGCGGCCTCGGCGGTGGTCACCCCGTCCTCCTCGGCCGCCTTCAGGACCGAAGTGACTGTGTCGAAGATGCGCCGGACCGCGGCCAGGGCCAGGTCCGGGTGGTAGCCGCCGGGAGCCAGCTCCTCGGCGATGTTGACGAGCCCGCCGGCATTGGCCACGAAATCCGGCGCGTAGAGGACGCCGGCATCGGCCAGGAGCCGGGCCGACGCCGCGCCGTCGGCCAGCTGGTTGTTCGCGGATCCGACCACCGCCGCGCACCGTAGTTCGGGAATCGTGCCGGTGTTGAGGATCCCGCCCAAGGCACACGGCGAGTAGATGTCGCACTCCACCGCATGGATCTTCTCGACGGCCACCTCCTCCGCCCCCACCTCGGCGACCGCCCACTCCACCGCGGCCGGCGTGACGTCGGCCACGGTGACCCGGGCCCGCTCTTCGGCCAGGTGACCGAGCAGGGCGCGCCCGACCTTGCCCACCCCCGCCAGAGCGACGTGGCGCCCGACCAGCGACGTGTCGCCCCACAGGCGCCGGGCCACCGCCTTCATGGCCCACAGCACCCCGTACGCAGTGGCATCGGAGGGGTCGCCGGAGCCGCCCAGCTCGCGGCTCACGCCGGTGACGAACCGGGTCTCGCGCCGGACGACGTCCATGTCGGCCTGGGTGGTGCCCACGTCCTCCGCGGTGAGGTACCGGCCGCCGAGAGCGTCGACGTGACGGGCGTAGGCGCGCAGGAGGGCCTCCGACTTGTCCCGGCCGGGATCGCCGAAGATCACCGCCTTGCCGCCTCCCAGGTCGAGCCCGGCGGCCGCCGCCTTGTAGGTCATGCCCCGAGCCAGGCGCAGCACGTCCTCCAGGCCGTCGGCCTCCGACGGGTACGGGTAGAAGCGGGTGCCCCCGAGGGCCGGCCCGAGGCGGGTGGAGTGAACCGCGATGATGGCCCGGAGCCCGGAGTCCCGGTGGTGGCAGAAGACGACCTGCTCGTAGTCGTCCGTCCCGATCCGCTCGAAGACGTCCACCGGCCGCAGGCTAGTTCCGCCTCCGGGCGCCGCGACCCAAGGGCTCTACTGGACGACGAGCGTGGCGACCTGGTGCGTCTCGTGGAGCTGGCAGTAGACCTTGAACGTCCCGGGGTGGGTGGCCTTGATCTTCACCTCGGTCTCGCCGGGCGGGATCTCGGTCTGGATGCCGTAGCCCTCGATGCTGAACCCGTGGGGCGACGCGGTGGGGTTGCGCACGGTCAGCACCACGTTGTCGTCCTTGTTGACGGTGACGGTCTCCGGTTGGAAGGCGGCGCCGCCAGACCCGGACACCACCGAGATCTGGCGACGAGTGGTGGGGCTGCCGCCACAGCCAGTGAGGACGAGCGCCAAGCCGACCACGCTGGCGATGACAAAACGGCGGGAAGTGTGCACGTGGTCGGGACCGGCGTCGATCCGGTGACCTCGCGCTTTTCAGGCGCGCGCTCTACCAACTGAGCTACCCGACCGTGGAATACGAACGATTCAACATCAACTACCGCGGTCCTGACGAGATTTGAACTCGCGACCTCCGCCTTGACAGGGCGGCGTGCACTCCAGGCTGCACCACAGGACCCTGCGATGACAATTCCAGCCTAGGTCACCTGCGGAGCGCCCGTCATCTGCGGACGGTCGAGGTCGAGACGGGGTGGGCGCAGCCGGCGCCCGAGCACGACCACGGCCAGCGCCAGCCCGAAGGACACGCGTCCGATGGTGACGGCGTGGGGGGAGTCGAGGAGGACGGCGAAGAAGTAGGGGTACCCGGCCACGGCCACCGCCGACCATGCCGGTCGCACTGCCACCGCGGCCATGGCGAGCAGGGTCACCGCGTACCAGGGCTGGACTGGTGTCGCGGCCAGGAGCAGAGCGCCAAGGAGCACCGCGCACCCGCGAGGCACGTCCGGGCGGCGTAGCAGCACCCACCCCGCGGCCGCGGCCACGCCGGCTGCGGCCACCACCGCCGTCGCCCCGGCCGGGAGGCCCAAGATGCCGGCCAGGAGGTAGCGGCCCCCCTCGGCGTAGCGCTCCTCCCGCAGGTAACCGGGGAGGTAGCCGAGGACGCGCAAGCCCACGGCGGCGACGTGCGGTAGGTAGCCGAGGACGACCACGGCGGCCGCCCCGCCGATCAGCCTCACAAGAGGCGCCCGCCGGCGGAGGCCGACGGCGGCGACGAACGCGAGGCCGAGCACGGCCGGGTACAGCTTGACCATCGCCGCCGCGCCGACGAGGGCGCCGGCCCAGCCGGGGCGTCGTCGGGCGAACGCCAACAGGGCAAGGACGGCGAACAGGGCGGCCAGCCCGTCGACGTGACCGTTGTTCACCACCTCCAGGACCGGTATCGGGGAAAGGGCGTACAGCGCCGTCCACCGCTCGTCGCGCTTGTATGCCCGCAGCACGGCGGGCAGCACCGCGACGAGGGCCACGTCGCCCAGCAGTCCCGCGACCTGCCACGCCTTGTGGTGGGCGCCGATGCCGGCCACCCGGTACACGACGGTGAACCACGCCTGCGCCACCGGCGGGTAGATGGTGTGCACGGAGGCCCGGTTGATCCGGGTGCACCCTTCCGGGCGCTGGAGGCGGGCGCACCCCTCGGCGTCGGGCCAGAGCCAATCCTCCCGGAGGGCGGCGAGCTCCGGAGCGTCGGGGGCGTAACGGTAGGGATCGATGCCCGAGACCTGCACCCGGCCGTCCCAGGCGTAGCGGTAGAGGTCGTCGGAAAGGATGGGCTGGCCGGCCAGCGACGCCAGCCGAAGGACGAGAGCCACAGCGAACACGGCCGGGACGGCGGCCCGGCGGGGCAGGCGGAGCGCGGAGACCACCCCAAGGGCCCAGACGACGGTCCATGCCGCCAGGCGCACGAGCAGGTCCCAGCCGGCGTTGCGGAGCGGCTCGCCGGTGACGAACTCGAGGCACAGGCCGACGCCGACGACGGCCGCCACGGTGTACCCGGCCGCCACCCAGGGCGAGACGGAAGTGGCCGCGACCCGGCCGGCGTCAGGAGCGCTGGACGGCATCGGCGAAGTCGGCCATGCCCTCGGCGAAGCCGACCTCGGCGACGAAGCCCAGCGTGTCGGCGGCCCGGGCCGGTGAGGCGACGATGTGGCGGACGTCGCCCAGGCGCCACTTGCCGGTGACCACCGGTTGGAGACCGGGACCACCGGCCTGGGCCAGGGCGCGGGCCAGGTCGCCGACGGTGTGGGGCGTCCCGCTGGCGATGTTGCACGCAACGAAGCCCGGCTCCACCGGCCTGGTCAGGGCCAGGACGTTGGCCCGGGCGACGTCGGTCACGTGGACGAAGTCACGGGTCTGGCCTCCGTCCTCGTAGACCTCCGGCGCCCGTCCGCCCGCCACCGCGCTGCGGAAGACGGACGCCACGCCGGCGTAGGGCGTGTCCCGGGGCATTCGGGGCCCGTACACGTTGTGGTAGCGCAGGGCCACGGTGGTGGCCTCCGCCTCACGGGCCCACAGGGCACAAAGGTGCTCCTGGTGGAGCTTGGTGGCCGCGTAGACGTTGCGGGGGTCGACGGGGGCAGTTTCGTCGATCGTGGCCCACCGGGCCCGTTGGCCACACCCCTCCAACGGGCACGCGGGGTCAAAGCGGCCGGCTGAGAGCTCGGCCGCGGCACGGGGGCCGGGGCGCACGTCGCCATGCTCTGCGCACCGGTACCGTCCCTCGCCGTACACCACCATGCTGCTGGCCAAGACCAGCCGGCCGGTGAACGACCGTCGCCACAGGGCTTCCAGCAGGCGTGCCGTCGCGAGGTCGTTGTCGGTCACGTAGCCCCCGACGTCGCCGAAGTCGACGCCGAGCCCCACCTTGGCGGCCTGGTGACAAACCGCGTCGACGCCGGCCACTGCATCCTCGGCCGCGCCCGGTTCGGCCAAGTCGGCGATCATCAGCTCGACCGCGGGGTCGAGGTAGTCGGGAACACCGGAATGGGCGACGAGGTTGTCGATCACCCGCACCTCCGCCCCTCCCGCCAGCAGCTCGTCGACCACGTGGGAGCCGATGAAGCCGGCGCCGCCCGTCACCAGGACTCTCATGAAACGGTAAAGTCGTCCACCGCTACGAGCATGGGCGGCAGAGAGGCGGTGAGGGACACGGGTCGATTGTGCCCCACCCCAGTCCGCACCGGCCGCCGGCAGCGAAGAACCATTCCATGGTGACCCCCTGATGCCTCACGTCGTGATTCCCGTGCTCAACGAGGCCGCCGCCCTGCCCGCCCTGCTCGCCGCCATGCCACCCGGCTACACGCCCGTCGTGGCCGACAACGGCTCCACCGACGGCTCGGGCGACATCGCCCGCCGCATGGGCGCCGTCGTGGTGGACGAGCCGGCCCGCGGCTTCGGCGCCGCCTGCTGGGCGGGCCTCGTCGCCGCCAGCCCCGACGACGGTGTCGTCTGCTTCATGGACGGCGACGGCTCACTCGACCCGTTCGACCTTCTCCAGGTCGCCGCGCCGGTCCTGGCCGGCGCCAGCGACTTGGTCATGGGCGCCCGCCGTCCCACCGCGGCCGGCGCCTGGCCGGTGCACGCGCGACTGGCCAACCGGTTCCTGGCTCTGGAGATCCGGCGGCGCACCGGACGCAACCTTCGGGACCTCGGCCCCATGCGGGCCGCCCGACGCGACGACCTGCTGGCCCTGGGCATCGAGGACCGGCGGTTCGGCTGGCCACTGGAAATGATCCTCCGCGCCGCAGCCGCCGGCTGGCGCATCGACGAACTGCCCGTCCCGTACTCCCCCAGGACCGGCCGGTCCAAGGTCACCGGCACTTTCTCGGGGACGGTGCGGGCGGTACGCGACATGAGCAGGGTGCTGGCCACGTGAACCGGGGCAATCACGTCCTCGTCATGGCCAAGTCCCCGGTGCCCGGGCGGGTGAAGACCCGCTTGTGCCCGCCCTGCACGCCGGACGAGGCGGCCGCTCTCGCCGAGGCGGCATTGGCGGACACGCTCGAGGCGGTGGCTGCGTCCGGCGCGGATCGGCGGATCGTGGCCCTCGACGGAGCGCCGGGGCCGTGGCTTCCCCCGGACTTCGATGTCGTCCCCCAGATCGACGGCCCCTTCGACCGCCGGCTGGCGGCGGCATGGGCGGCGGCCGGCGGGCCTGGTGTGCAGATCGGGATGGACACACCGCAGGTGACGGGGGGCCTGCTCGACGGGGCCCTGGAGGCCCTCGACGACGCCCCCGCGGCACTCGGGTTCGCCGCCGACGGCGGCTGGTGGGCCATCGGTCTGCGCCGGGCCGACGCCCGGGTGTTCCACGACATCCCCATGAGCACGAGCGGCACGGGCGACGCCCAGCTGGCCCGCATGATCGATCTCGGGCTCGACGTCACCCCGCTGCCCACGCTGGTCGACCTCGACACGATCGCCGATCTCCCGGCCGTGACGGCCGATGGCCGCGCCATCCGGACCGCCACCCTGGCCCGAACGCTAGGCGTGCTCTTGATCGCCAACCACGCCTGATGGCCGTGCTCACGGCGACCTACCGGCGCCGCGCCGCGGTCACGCGCGCCCACCCGTCGCAGAGCGTGCCGGGAATACCCTCGGTCGTCTTGTGTACCGAAGACGGCGACACGCTGGACATGGACCTCACCCGCTGGCACGACCCCGCCACCGTCGAGGAGCAGGAGCTGCTGGGAACGGTCGAAGGGCCGGTCATCGACCTCGGCTGTGGGCCGGGCCGGCTCGTCGTCAGCCTGGCGTCGCGGCGGGTGCCTGCGCTGGGAGTCGACTCCTCGCCCTCGGCCGTAGCCCTGGCCCGCGCTCGAGGCGCAACCGTCCTGCAACGGGACCTCTTCGGGCCCTTGCCGGCGGAAGGACGGTGGGCCACCGCGCTGCTCTTCGACGGCAACGTCGGCATCGGAGGCGATCCCACCCGGCTCCTGGCCCGATGCGCGGAGCTGACGACCGCCGGCGGGCAGGTCGTCGCTGAAGTGCAGCCGCCGGGCAACGGATGGCGACGGGTCACCGCATGGTTCGAGCTCAATGGGCACCGCAGCGAGTCCTTCGCCTGGGCGGTGGTGGGTGTCGACGCCATCGCCGAGGTGGCCCGGCCGGCCGGCCTCGCCGTCGCCGCGCTGGGCGCCACGCGGTCGGGACGGTGGTTCGCCCGGTTGCAGGCGGCGGCGTGAGCGTCAAGCTTCCGGAGCCGATCGGGCGGTTCACCACCGAACACGACGAGCCACTGCGTCAGGGCGTCTACCGCTCCGCCCTCCGGGACGAGCGGCTGGCGGCCATCCTCGGCGCGTCGCTGGGGATCCTCTTCTCGATCTGCTTCGTCACGGGCCTGTACTCCCACGTCCAGCAGAACCCACTGTCGTGGCTGCCGATCCCCCCCCGCCCCGCCGGCCTCTACCGGTTCACCCAGGGCCTGCACGTCGCCAGCGGGATCGCATCCATGCCGGTCCTCGTGGCCAAGCTGTGGGTGGTCTGGCCCCGGTTCGTCGCCTTCCCCGTCGCCAAGCGGGCCAGCCAGCTGGTCGAGCGCATAGGCCTGTTCCCGCTGGTGGCCGGGGGCATCTTCATGACGTTCTCGGGGATCGCCAACATCGCCCAGTGGTACCCGTGGCGGTTCTCCTTCACCGCCTCCCACTACTGGATGGCGTGGGTGACGATGGGGTCGATCGTCGCCCACGTCGGCGCCAAGTGGGCGCTGTCGCGCCGCGCTCTCACCCGTCCGTCCCGCCGGCCCCCGCTGGCCGCTGCCGATCCGGTCCTGGGGACCTCGGCGGAAGGCTCGGGCGAAGGCCTGTCACGGCGTGGCCTCCTGACGACGGTGGCCGCCGCCTCCGGCCTGCTGACCCTCACGACGATCGGCCAGACCATTCGGCCCCTACGCCGGCTGGGGCTGCTCGCCCCCCGCGACCCCACGGTCGGCCCTCAGGGCTTCCCCGTGAACCGCGGAGCGGCCAACGCAGGAGTCGTCGACCTGGCCAAGTCGCCGGACTACCGGTTGGAGATCTCGGGCCGGGTGGCCCGTCCGATGTCGCTGACCCTCGACCAGCTCCGTGCCCTGCCGGCCCACGATGCGGTGCTGCCCATCGCCTGCGTGGAGGGTTGGAGCTTCTCCGCCCCCTGGAGCGGTGTGCGCGTCCGCGACCTGCTGGCCATGGCCGGCGCCGAGCCTGATCGCACCATCCTGCTGGAGTCACTCGAGCCCGAGGGCGTCTACCGCACGTCGACCCTGAACCCCGGCCAGGCCGCCGACCGCGACACCCTTTTGGCCACCTCCCTCGACGGGGAGCCGCTCGCCCTGGACCACGGCTTCCCGTGCCGGCTGATCGCCCCCAACCGCCCGGGCGTGCTGCAGACCAAGTGGGTCACCAAAGTGGTGGTTGTGTGAGCCCCGCCACGCTGGAGCCGGCGCAGGACGACGACCGCCGCGCCGGGCCACTCTTCTGGATCTCGGCCGCCGCGGGCTGGGCCGTCATCGCCTGGGGCCTACGGGGCATCTTCGAACACAGCATCGACACCCGGCCGGGCAACCTCGCCCGCTTCGTCGTGGGCGGGGCCCTGCTGCACGACCTGGTGGTCGCCCCCCTGGTGATCCTCGCCGGTGTCCTTCTGGCCCGGGTCGTCCGCGGGCGGGCGCGGGCCGTCGTCCAGGCCGCCCTCGCCGTGAGCGGCATGGTGGCTCTCTTCTCATATCCCCTCGTGCGGGGCTACGGACTGGCCCTCAACAACCCCACGTCGCTCCCGCACAACTACACGGCGAACCTCCTGGTGGTCCTGGGCGTGGTGTGGGCCTTCGCCGCCGCTGCCGTGATCCTCCGGCTCCGGCACCCGGGGTCCGAACCCCCGGTATGAATACCGGCCCTTCGTGCCGCCAGGATCAGGTGCTGGGGCCGGAGGCAACCAGGCGCACGACGCCCAGGGGCAGGCCGGCCTTGAAGTCACTCACATCGAAGGTGGCGTTCAGTGCGGCCGCACCGGGAGCCGTGAGCTTGGCGATGGTGCCCTGGAGGACCACGTCGGAACCCTCCGTGCTCACCTTGACGGCTGTGCCGTCCAGGGACAGCAGCGGGATGCCCGACTTGCCACCGGAGGAGGCGGTCAGGACGGAGTTGCCGGGGTCGACCACGAAATCGGTGACCTCGATGGACTTGTCGCCCTTGCTGAACCGCAGGCCGCTGGCCTGGTGGTTGACGGTGCCGACGATGTAGCCGGGCTTGTAGCCGAGGTCGGAGTGGATGGCGACGTACCCACCGGTAATCGGGAAGGACACGGTCGACGTGGCGCTGTCGAATGTGGCGGAACCGGTGGGGGCGACGGCGACGCCGAGCGTCTCCAACGCCTTGGCTGTCCCACTGTCGAGGGTCACGTTGGTCGCCTTGCCGTCCAGCCGTGAGACGCGGGCAGTCTTGTCGGCCACCGCGTCGTACGTCGACGGGCTGCCCTTGGCCACCAGGCGAACCGAGCCCAGGGGGATGCCGGCCTTGAGAGCGGTGACGTTGAACGCCTCGTTCAGGGCGTTGGCTGCGGTATCGGTGAGCTTGGCCACGGTGCCCTCGAGGACCACGTTGCCGGCACCGTCACTGCCGACCTCGACGTTGCTGCCATCGAGAAATAGGAGCGGAACCTCGGGAGCGCCACCCACCGTGCCGTAGAGCATCGAGTTCCCCGGGTCGACCACGAAGTCGGTGAGGTCGACCTTCGTGGAGCCGGCGCTCAGGCTGAAGCCGCTGTCCTGGTGGGCGATGGAGCCCTGGATGTAGCCGGGCTTGACGCTGGGGTCACTGTGGATCTCGACATAGCCCGACGTGATGGGAAAAGTGATGGTGGAGGACGAGGCCTCGAACGTCGCAGTGCCGAGGGGAGCAAGCGCCACACCCAGCGACTTCAGCGCCTCGGCCGTACCGGCGTCGATCTTCACCGACGTACCCGTACCCGTGAGGCTGGGGAGCGCGGTGACCTTGTCGCCGGACTCCGTGCGCTCAGCTGCGCCGGAACCGTTCCGACCAGAGGAGTCGCTGTCCCCGCACGCGACGCCGGTCAGAGCGAGAGCCCCGACGAGCGCAGCAATTGAGGCCTTCGTTTTGATGAACATTGTTCTCTCTTCCTATCGCTGGCCGGCGAAATCAGGTGGGCGGGGTTCAGAGCTCGCGTTGTCCATGTCTACGGACCAGCCCTCCTCCAGGTATGGGGAACGCGATTCCTTGGAACATCGAGTCATACGCCTCGGTGGTTTGGTCCGTACACCTTGCAACGACACACCCCCAACGTTCCTACGACCACAACTCGCCGAACAGGCGGAAGGAAGAGAGACCATGCACATCAAGAAGAGGGCTTCCCTCACCGCGCTCGTCGGGGTGCTCGCCCTGGCCGGCGCGGCATGTGGCAGCGACAACGAGAGCGCCTCACAGGGGTCGGGCAGCGCCCAGGAGCAGCCTCAGGCGGGCGACAAGGTGACGGCCATCCCCAGCCTGACCGGTGTGGGTACGTCGGTCATCCTCGACGCAGGCACCGCCGAGGCGCTGAAGGGCCTGGGCGTGGCCATCGCCCCCTCGGGCGACGCCAGCTTCGAGGCTTCCACCTCGACGATCACCTTCCCGATCACCTCTGGCTACGCCGAGATCCACAGCGACCCCACCGTCAAGCCCGGCTACATCCAGGGTTCCATCAACCACCAGGGCAGCGGCTTCACGCTGTCCGCGGGGAGCACCAAAGTGACACTGGACGACTTCGTCGTCGACCCCGGCAACTCCATGCTCTACGGCAGCGTGAACGGCACCCCCGGCGCCCCCTTGCTCTCCCTTGACGGCACCAACGTCAAGGTGACCATGGAGGACGGCAACGTCGTGCTGTTCGGCACCGTCGCCAAGCTGACCGACACCGCCGCCACCGCCCTCAATGGGGCCTTCAAGACCCAGGCGATCCAGCCCGGCACCCCCCTCGGCGTCGTCCGTCTGGTGGCCAAGGGCAACGTGACCACCTACGACCCCTCGGAGGACAAGGTCGCCGAGATCACCCGCCTGGGCGGCAAGCAGACCGCGGTCAAGCTCGACGCCGGCACCGCCGACGCCCTGAAGTCCCTCGGCGTGGCCGTCGCCCCCACCGGCACGGGCAAGTTTGACGCCGGCACCGGCACGGTGTCGTTCCCGATCACCGGTGGCTACGCCGCCATCCACTCCGACAAGAGCTTCCAGCCGGGCTACATCGTGGGCAACATCATCCACCAGGGCAGCGGCCTGAAGTTCAGCAAGGGCAACCAGTCCATCGAGGTCACCGACTTCGTGGTCGACCCCGGGACCTCGGTCCTGACCGCCACCGCCGGTGGCAAGTCGGGCATCCCCCTGCTGTCCCTGGACGGCACCAACGTCAACGTGTCGATGTCGGGCTCCGACGTGGTCCTTCAGGGCACCGTGGCCAAGCTGACGGCCACCGGCGCCAGCGCGCTGAACTCCACCTTCGGTGTCAGCGCCTTCCAGGAAGGCATCCCCCTGGGTGTCGTCACCCTGACCGCCTCCCAGGCCGAGGCCCCCAAGGCCTAGCCAGTCAGTAGCAGTACCGGCCGGTACGACGGGTCAAAAGCCCGTCGTACCGGCCATTTTCGCGTCTGGTCTTCAGGTCGACAACGACTGCCACGTGCGGTTTCTATCGGCGCCCCCAACGGGATTCGAACCCGTGCTGCCGCCTTGAAAGAGCGGTGTCCTGGGCCGCTAGACGATGGGGGCCGATCCCTGCGGGCAGCTCAGCGTAGCTGCCACTCGGTACCACCTGCGGTGTCCCGGACCTCCACGCCGGCCGCGACCACCTGGTCCCGGAGGTTGTCGGCATCGGCCCACCGTCCGTCAGCCCGCGCTTGGCGGCGGGCGTCGAGCAGGGCTTCGACGAACGGGCCCACGACCGCCCTTGGGTCCCGCACGCCCGTCTCCGCCGCCTCTCCCAGCCGAACGATCATGGCCCGGAGGCCTGCCCGACCCCGATCGAGCAGATCCGACTGGGTGGTGTCCCGGGACCAGTCGTGCAGCAGGTCGTCGAGCTCGAGTGCCACCTTCACCGCACCTGCCGCGTCGCCGGCGGCCAGGGCAGCGTCGAAGGCGAGCTCGTAGCGGTCGATGTCGGCCACCAGCGGATCGACTCGGGGCGCGGCAACCACGGCGGCGGCGGGCGGCGGCGTGTCAACCAGCACATCCGTTGACCCCGCGCTGGCCAGGTCGGCAATGGCCAGGATCATACCGGTGGCGACAGGCGACATCTGGCCCTGGCGGCGGACGGTGACCGATCCGAGGCCGGCCACCGTGGCCGTCCCCTCGTCGAGGTCGAGGATGCACGCGGTGTGCTCGTCGACTCCCAGGATGAAGACGTCGGGCGGCAGCATGGCCTCGAGCATCGAGAGCCGGCGTTCGCCCATGTAGCAGAACCGGGTGTCGTGGTTCGCACCCTCGGCGTTGTTGAAATGCGGGACGACCACCGCCGGAAGGCCAATCTCTCCGGTGAGGTTCAGGCCGTCCAGCCATCGCACCCGATCGCCTGCCTTGTAGATCTCGTAGACGGGTAGGGCGTACGGGCCGAGCGTGCAGGCGGCGGCGCTGGCGAAGGTGACGCACCCACCCGTACGCAGCTTCTGCGCCAGCACGGCGGGCACCTGGCTGGCCGACCACTGGGCCACGGCGTACGACGGGCTGCCTGGGCCGGCGAACACGTAGGCCGCCTCACGAAGCCGGGCCAGCATCGTCTCGTACGCCAGCGGGTCGACCCCGTCCATCCGCCGGAACGACGCCACGACGAGGTCACGCTGGACGCTCTCCCGGAAGTAGGCCACAGCCTTTGCCGAGATGTCGTCGGCGTTCTCCTGGAAACCGAACGGGGTGTCGAGCATGACGGCGGGGACGGGCGCCGGCCCCAGCCGGGCGAACAGGTCGCGGTGGACCTTGCTCATCGTCGGGCTCGTCTCCCCGGAGCCCATGATGACCAACAGGCGGGGCATCGGTCTCAAATGTAGAGCGCCCCTTCCCGGAAGACGCCGTGCAGCAGCTCGGCCAGCTCCACCGGAAACTGGACGTGTAGGTCATGGTCCCCCGTGAACCACTCGACCGAGACCCTGGCACTCGCTGCCGCGATCTCCTGCGCCAGGGCACGCTTCTGCTCGTCCTGCTCGGCCTCGCCGGAATCGGCCAGGACGAGCAGGACGGGGACGTCCAGGGTCGGGATGACTGCGGAGGGCCGGTGCTCCCAGAGCGACCGGAGGATCCGCACATGCCGCTCGAAGCTCAACCAGGGGCGGATCGTGCCGTCGGACAGCCGCTCGTAGTTGGCCATCGTGGCTTCGATGCCCCAGGCCGACCACTCGGGATGGGCGGAGCGCAGCCACTGCTCGATGTCGTGGGCCGGTGTTCCGGCCAGCCGCGGCGGGGCGAGGGCCTCGAGGCACGCCTCCCAGACCGGCCATTGGCGCGAGAGCTCCAGCGCGCCCCCGTCCACGCCGGCCACCCCCGCGACCCGTCCCGGCGCCCGGGCCGCCAGCTCGACAGCCAGGTTCCCGCCGGTGGACTGGCCGGCCACCACCGGGCCGTCGAACCCCAGTGCATCCAAGACGGCCACCAGGTCGGCGGACATCGTGGCGAAGTCGTAGCCGTCGTCGGGCTTGTCGCTCTGACCGTGACCGCGCAGGTCGACCGCAGCCACCGGGTGTCCGAGCTCCGCCAGCCGGGCGGCAACTCCCTCCCACGTTCGGAGGTTGGAGGCCAGCCCGTGGACGAGCAGGAACGGGACACCGTCCCCGCCGCCGGTCACGACGTGAAGGGCCACCCCGTCGGCGACAGTGACTCGGCGACTCGACGTGGGAGCCGTCATCTCGTTGTGATCCGTTTTTCGCATGCCCACGTGGGCACGGTAGGCCGGAATTACGCTCCCCGGATGCTCCCGGTCCTCGCTTCGGCCGCCGCCGGCTACCTCATCGGCACAGCTCCCTGCGCCGACGCCGCCACCCGTCTGGCCATGGGTGGCACCGCCGACCTGCGGAAGGCCGGCACCGGCAACCCCGGCGCGGTCAACGCCATGGCCGTGCTCGGCAAGGGGTGGGGCTGGGGGATCCTCGCGGCCGACGCCACGAAGGGCGCTCTGGCCTGTGGTGTCGGCCGCCGCCTCGCCGGGGGCACTGGCGCCCACCTGGCCGGGACCGCGGCGGTGGTCGGACACTGCTTTCCGATCTGGAACGGTTTTCGGGGGGGCAAGGGCGTCGCCGTCAGCCTGGGCCAGTGCACGGCAACCTTCCCCCCCTACCTCCCGATCGATCTCGGCGTGGCCTGGGCCGTAGGCAAGTGGAAGGGGCGGACACTCCCCGGGACGGCGGCCGCGTGCGCCACCTGGGTGACCGCCGGGATGCTCTGGTGGCGGCGCGGCTGGCCCAACGGCTGGGGACCGGCGCCCACGGCCGCCCTGCCCGTCTCCGCTGCGCTCAGCAGCGCGGTGATCCTCTACAAGTTCCTGACCGCGCCGATCCGGCCTTGATCGGCCTGGTGACGGACTCGAACGCCCAGCTTCCGCCCGAGCTGGCGGAACGCTACGGGGTTGAGGTCGTCCCCCTGACGGTCACCATGGACGGCGCCGAGTACCTGGAAGGCGTCGACCTGGAAGCCGACGACTTCTACGCCCGCTTCGAGGCCGGCCGGCCGATCATCTCCACCGCCCAGCCCAGCCCTGGCCGGTTCGCGGCGGCCTACGAGGCGGTCGCGGCGCGGGGCGCTACGGAGATCCTCTCGGTCCACATCGGCTCGTCGGTGTCCGGGACGGTGAACTCCGCCCGCCTCGCCAGCCAGGTGTCGCCGGTACCCGTGCGCATCGTCGACACGGGCACCGCGTCCTTCGCCGTGTCGCTCTGCCTCTGGGAGGCGGCCGAGGCGGTGGCCGCGGCCGCCACGCTGGAGGAAGCGGCCGAGGGTGCCGAGCGGGTGGGCGCCACCGTCGGCAACGTCTTCGTGGTCGGCGCGGTGGACGTGGCCCGGGCAGGTGGCCGCCTGGCCGGAGACCTGGTCCCGGCCTCCACCATCCCGGTGCTGACCCTGGCCGGCGGGGTGATGCAGCACGTGGAGCGGTGCGGCGACCTCGACCAGGCGGCCGACACAATGGCCGCCTACGTCCGTCGTGGGGGCCCGTTGCTGCGGGTCGGCGTGGGGCTGTCCGACCCCGGCTCGATGCCGCTCGTCACCGCCTTGGAGGAACGGCTGCACGACGCCCCCGAAGTGGCGGAGCTGGTGCGGTACCGGATCGGGCCGAGCGTCGGCGCCCACACCGGGCCCGGGACGGTGGGCGCCATGTTCGCTCCCCTGACGCCGTGACCGCCGCCCTCAACCCGAGAGCGCGTCGATGATCTCGCCCTGCAGGTAGGTCAGGTAGTCGTAGACCGCGAACGCCGACGTGCGGGGGTCCCGAGGGCTCGACGGGCGCTCGTCACCCTCCTCGGTGACGCCGAGGCGGGTGCCCAGGACCAGGCGGACGTCGTTCAGCGCCCGCATCCAAGCCAGGAGCTGGTCCTCGTCGAGGCGCTCGGCGTCGGCCGTCTCCTCCAGCACGGCCAGGGCGCCGAGATGGGACGACAGGAGCTCGTCGTGGACCAGCAGCCGGTACTCGGTCTGGCGGTCCTCGTCGTCGGGATAGGCCACTGGGAAGAGCCGGGCGACAGCGGAGTCCTCCCCCTGCTGCGCGCCGGCGGCGTCGCGCACCAGCACCTCCCGCAGCTGCGGGCCGACGGAGCGGAGCAGGTCCCGCTCCTCGGCGGAGATCCGCAGCTCGAAGCCATCCCCGCTGCCGGCCCGCTTCACCCGCCTACGAATCACGAATCGTGCTCCATGGTGGCCCAGAGGCCGTGCTCGTGCAGGCGGAAGACGTCGAGCTCGGCCTTCTCCCGTGGCCCGCTGGAAACGACGGCCCGGCCCTTCTCGTGGACGTCGAGCATGAGTTTGGTGGCCTTCTCCAGGCTGTAGCCGAACAGCTTCTGGAACACGAACGTCACGTAGCTCATGAGGTTGATGGGGTCGTTCCAGACGATCACGATCCAGGGCCGGTCGGCGACGGCGACATCGTCGATCTCCGGCTCCTTGACCTCGGCCGGTACGGCCGTCATCTGGAGCTGAGGGCCACCTTCCACGGCTCCACGCTACCCCTGTCCGACTCCGGACCGGACGTGGCCACCGGGACCGTGAACGCCAGGTGGAGCCGCAGGACGGCCACCCAAACCGCGGTCGCGCCGGCGATGTGGAACCACACGAGCAGGGCGGGCACACCGGTGAAGTACTGGACGTAGCCCAGCACGCCCTGGGCGACGAGCACGGCCAGGAGCACTTCGCTGCGCCGCAGGATCCGCCCGTCGGCACCGGCCCGGCGCAGCCTCCACAGCGTCACCAGGGTGACGGCGAGGAAGAGCATGACGGCGATCCCGTGCAGCCGGGCGACGTCGGGCAGGAGGAACGGCAGGCGCTCGGCGTCCTCGTCGCCGCCGTGCGGCCCCGACGACGTGACGATCGTGCCCAGGAAGATCACGAGGGCGGCGACGGCCACCTCCAGCCGGCCCAGGCTCAGCACGTCGGGCGCCACCGCGGGCCGCGTCGGCCCCGCCGGCCGACCGGCGCGGTGGTGGAGCACCACCGCGTTGGCGATCAGGACCATGGAGAGGAGGAAGTGGGCCATCACGAAGCCGGGCTTCAGGTGAAAGAGCACGGTGAGCCCCCCGAGCACGATCTGGCCCAGGACCCCGGCCACCAGGCCGATCGACAGCCACAGGAGATCCTTCCGGCGGGGACGGCGGACGAGCGAACCCAGCACCGCCAGCATCACTGCCACCGAGACCAGCCCGGTGATCGTGCGGTTCACGAACTCCACCATGGCGTGGTACTCCCAGGGGGCTACGACGCGGTTCTCGGCGCACGTCGGCCAGTCCGGGCAGCCGAGCCCCGAGCCGGTCAACCGCACCGCGCCCCCGGTGACCACGATGAAAGTCAGGGCCACCAGGGCGAAGAGGGTGACCCGGCGGTACGCCGGCGGGGAGAGGGAAGGCACTCGCATGTCTCACGGCGATGGTAGGGCCTCGACGACGTACGTGGTTTGCCCCGCCCAGAGCCGGGTACGGGGCAGGTATGCCTGATGAGACCGAAGCAGAGCAGGTCGGACAGGAAAAGCAGGACCAGGTCCTCAAGCGTGAGGGGCTCGAATCGGAGCTCATGGAGGAGGACCGCTCGGACGAGGCGGAGACCATCGCCGCGGTGGAGACTGGGGAGGAGAACCTGTGAGGACTCGAACCATGCGTGAGACCGGTCGTGAGCGACGGGAGCTGGCCGCCGACGCCGGCTTCGGGGGGTTCTCCGTCACCAGCGTGCTCGCCGGCGTGCTGGTGGCCTACGGGGCCTTCGCCATCCTTCTGGGCCTCGCCGCGGCCATCTTCGGGGCGGTCGGCGACGACACCGACCTCAGCACCGGCTGGGAGGAGCTGGGCACGGCCGGAGGCCTGGTTGTGGCCGGCCTGATCCTGCTCTCCTACCTCTTCGGCGGCTACGTGGCCGGCCGCATGGCCCGCCGCAACGGGCTGGCCCATGGCGCCGGTGTCCTGGTGCTGGGCGTCGTGATCGTTGGCGCGGTCGCGGCGCTGGCCCGGTCGGCGGGGGGCGCCGACGCCGTCGCCGACAACCTGCGCTCCCTCGGCATCCCCACTACGGCCGACGAGTACGGCGACGCGGGCACCGTGGCCGGCATCGCGTCGATCCTGGCCCTTCTGATCGGGTCGCTGTTGGGCGGGGTGCTCGGCGAACGCTGGCACGCCCGCCTCTTCGCCCGCGCCGTCGACCCCAACGTGGGGGCGCAGGCGGCCGCCGCCCGCCAGGCCGAGGACGCACGCACGCAGGCCAACCTGGCCCTGGCCCGCTCCGAGGGCCGGGCCCGGGCCCACGAGATCGACCGCGACCGGGACCGAGTCCGGACCAGCGAGCAGGAGCAGGCGCTCGACGACGAGCGTGACCGCACCACCCAGCTCGAGCAGGAGCGTGACCGTGACGCCAACGCAACTGGTGAGGATGGGACACGCGGTGGCGGGTCGGAGCGTTCCCAGGTGCGGGGGGTCACCCGGCGCCGGTCACGGTCCGGGCGTACTGGGTGAGATAGAGCTCTCGGTACAGGCCCTGCTGGACCACCAGCTCGTCGGGGGCGCCCCTATTCGGTGACTCTCGAGTACCTCAGCGCAGAACGATCCTCCGGGCAACGAGGGTGCCTGGAGCGCCCGGCCGGCCAGTGACCTCGATCGTGGCACTGGGCACCAGGTCGCTGACCGTGGCCGGTGCCCCGCTGAGCCGCACGATTTCTGTGTCGGCGACGAGCGCGACGTTGGAGAAGCCGGCCACCGGCTGGGACAGAGTGACGACCCTGGCGCTGGCGGACGACGTCGCCACCACGGCGTGGACAGTGACCTCGGGGGCCAGGGTGGTGCTGGTCGTGTTGGTGGTCGGCGGTGGAGGCCCGGAGCGGTATTCGCCCGACGCGCAGGCGGTCAGGGACAGCAGTACGGCCGCTACGGCCACCGGCGCCCGGAGCGACAGGGTCCTCAGCTGCCCCGCGTCCCCGCCGCCTTGGTGGACTTCTTGGCCGGCGCCTTCTTGGCCGTGGCTTTGGCGGGAGCCGCCCCGCCGTCGCCGTCGACCGGAGCCGCGTGGTCGTGCACGTGGGCCTCGTCGGCGTGTTCGCTCTCGAAGTTCTCGTGCGGATGGTGGCTGTGACTGATGGCTGCGTGGTCGTGCTCGTGCTCGTGCTCCGAGCTGAGGTGCTCGAACCCGCCGGTCATGTCCCGGAAGTTGTGGGTCACGTGATAATGCCGGTGGGCGTGGACGAGGGCCTCGTGGTCGTGGGGCTCCCATCGGGACTCGTGGTTCGACATGGTTTGCTCCCTTCGGTCGGAAGTGCTGCTCAAGGCCAGGAGGTCTCGAGCGACGGGCACACGACCAGCTCCCGCACCTCGCATCCTGGCGGCTGCCTCAAGGCGAAGAGGACGGCGTCGGCGAAGTCGTCGGGCCGGTTGAGCTTCGCGTCCGCGGGAGGCTTGTAGCGCTCCTCCCGACTGTCGAAGAAGGCGGTGTGCATGCCGCCCGGGACGAGCAGGGTCACGCCGACACGCCCGGCGGTCTCGGCGGCGAGGGCCCGGGTGAAACCGACGACCGCAAACTTGCTGGCGCAGTACGCGGTGGCGTCGCTGAGCGCTCGCAGCCCCAGCGTGGAGGCCACGGTGACGACCCGCCCCTCGTTGGCGGCCAACGCGGGCAGTGCAGCGCGGACGACCGACACCGTCCCCAGCAGGTTGACGTTGACGACGCGCTCCCAGTCGTCGGCCGCAACGTCCTCGAGGCGACCGCAGGTGTCGGTGCCGGCCGCGGTGACAACCGCGCGTAGGTCGGGATGACGGTCGAGCACCCGGCGCACCGCGGCTTCGGCCTGCCGCCCGTCGGCCAGGTCGACGATCTGGTGGTCGGCGCCGGAGGCGGGAGGAACCCGGTCGAGCACGACCGGCGTGCCGCCGGCGCGTTCGACCGCCAGGGCGACCGCGGCCCCCAGACCGGACGATCCCCCGGTCACCAATACTGTCCCTATCTCGACGTTTCCCACCTGGCCCACCGCTACCCGCTCGGTTGAGCGCACAAACGCCCGTGCGACCGGTTACCGTAGAGGTCGTGGTAACGGCGACCGCGGCGTGGTTGGACGAGGCGGAGATGGACGCGTGGCAGGCGTTCCTGCGCGCCAGTGTCCGGCTGATGGAGCGGCTCGACGCAGAGCTCGCCGGCCACGGCGTCTCCCTGGCCGACTACGAGATACTGGTGCACCTATCGGGCGACACCGCCGGCGAGCTGCGAATGACGGAGCTGGCCGCCCGCACACTGGTTTCCCGCAGCGGGCTCACCAGGCGCCTCGACCGCCTGGTCGACGCCGGCCTCGTCGAACGGCGTAGCTGCCCGACCGACCGACGGGGCGTCTACGCCGTCCTCACTCCCGCGGGGCGAAGCCGCCTGGAGCAGTCGGCGCCGACCCACGTGGAAGGCGTGCGCCGGCACTTCCTCTCTCAGGTGCAGGGCCAGGAGCTGCAAGCCTTCACCGCGTCCCTGAACGCCATCGTCGAGAGCTCGGTGAGCGAGAGCCCGCCAGCAGCCCGCACCTGAGTCCCCGTCGCTGGCCCCGCCGAGCGGGGATCGGCCTGCTGGCCGCGGCGGTCACCGGGTGGTTCACCCTCAACGCCTACGCGGCCACGAAGATCGCCCGCGGTGGTGTCGACGTCCGGCAGACGCCCGACCCGGCGTCGGTCGGGCTCGACTTCGACAACGTGACCTACGGCGACGGCCTTCCCGCCTGGTACGTGCCGGGAGATCCCGGACGGCCCGTCATCGTCGTGGTGCACGGCTACGGCGGCAACCGCACCGCCACCGTAGAGGTCGGCCCGCCCCTCCGCCGGCTCGGCTACGGGCTGTTGTTCGTGGACCTGGGGTACGTCTCGGGCGCCCGGCTCTACGGCGGCGGTGAGCGGGAGGCCTCCGAGATCGCCGAGGCCGTGCGGTGGGTGGGTGAGACTCAGCAGCTTCCCGCCGTGCTTCTCGGGTTTTCCGGCGGCGCGTACGCTTCGCTGGCCGCCGTCGCCAGGGGTTCGCGACCGGCGGCGGTCGTCGCCGACAGCGGCTTCCTCGGCTTCCGGAGCGTGGTGGCGTTCCGGGCGCACGTGCCCTACGTGGTCACCAACCTGCTCCCCCTGCTGTACCCCCTGGTGAGCGGAGGCGGGGACCTCGTCGCCCTGGGCCGGGAGATCGACACCCGCCGGTTCGACGTCCCGGCCTTCATCATCCAGGGCACCGGCGACCGGACCATCCCACCGTCCGACGGCCCCCGTCTGGCCCGCCTCACCAACGGCCGGCTGTGGCTGCTGCCCGGCGTTGCCCACACCAAGGCGTTCGACACCGACCGCGCTGACTACGTGGCCCGGGTCGACGAGTTCGTGCGGTCCGTGGTCCCCGCTCCCGACATCGCCCGGGACTAACCGCTACCGATGAGGGGCGGCAGTCGGAGGAGCGCCGCTGTTGTGGGCGTCGAAGTGGCTCCCCGCGCGGTTGTGGGAGGAGCCGTGGTCGTGGGGACGGCCGTCGTCGGGGACACGGTGGTGACGACCGAGGGAGTCGGAACCGGCACGGTGGTGGCCGGCGCCGGGACCTCGGTGAAGATCACGTCCTGGGTGGGCACGGTGGTGGCCGGCGAGGCGATTGGCGCATGCCTGGGGGACGGAGTCGCGGAACGAGCGGATGGCGCCGCCGTCACCGGGGGCGCGACAGCCGCCGTGCTCGAGGTCGTCGAGCTCATCCCGGACAGATCGGTCGGCGTGGAGGGCTCGGCGGCGACGAAGAGGCTCCCCACCAACGTTGTCGAGGTGGTCGTGACGACGCTTCGAACAGTGACATTGGGCCGGAGGGCATTGGCCCGACGGTCGCTGCGCGGTGCGTCACGGGACGTTGCCGCCGTCACCAGGGCCACGACGATCGCGCCGACGACGAGGAGAGTCACGAGGATGTTGCTCCGCGTCGTCCTGCTCTTGGCGTACCACCACTCTCGGAGTGGGTCATGCGCCGGTGGACGGCCGAAGGCCGCGTTCCTCCCCATGAATGAGGGGAAACGCTAGCCGCGCCCGCCGAGCGGTCCAGGGACGGTGGTGCGGTGGAGACCGCTAACGGGTTGTCGTGGGCAGCAGGGGCACGGTGGGCACGACGATCGACGTGGCCGGCGCCCTAGTAGTGGTCGGCGCCCCGGTGGTGGGCGGCGCCTGGGTCGTGGTCACGGGCACGGTGGTGGTCACCGGCGCGGCCGTCGTCGTCGGGCTAACAGTCGTCGTCGTCACGGCCCTGGGCACGAACAGGGTCACGGTCGCGCCGCGGCTGATGATCACGCCCGCGTCCGGGTCCTGGTCGGCGACCTGATTGGCGGTGACGGGCGCGTCGCGTTCTGTGATCTGGGCCCTGAGGCCGGCGTCGTCGAGGGCCCGCGTGGCGTCGGCGACGCTCAACCCCACAACGCCCGGCACGGCGACAGTGCCCCGGTCGTCGTCCCCGCTGGAGAGAACGAGGAAGGCGATGAGGGCCAGTGCCACCAGCGCTACGGCGGCGATCACCGCGGCCCGACGGCGCCGGTAGACATCGGGCGGCACCGGTGCGGCCGCCACCCGCTCGACGCGGTGCTCCTGCGCCACCGGCGGCAGGACCGATGTGGATGAGCCGGCGAGCACCGTGGTGGACTCCCCGGCCGCCGCCGCCGGAGAGACAATCGCCGCGGTGGCGTCGCGATCGCCGACCGCCCGGTCGACGGCGAGCAACTCCTCACGCAGCTCCTGGGCCGAACCGTGCCGAGCCGCGGGGTCCTTGGACATGGCTTTCATGACGACGGCGTCCAGAGCACGGGGAACCCGCGGGTTCCGGGTCGACGGGGGCGGCGCGGTCGCTTTCAGTTGCTGGTAGGCGATGGCCACCGGGCTGTCCCCGGTGAACGGGGCCTTCCCGGTCAACATCTCGTACAGCACCATGCCGAGGGAGTAGAGGTCGCTGCGATGGTCGACCTCGCCGCCCGAGGCCTGTTCGGGCGACAGGTAGGAAGCGGTGCCCAGGACCGTCCCCGGCATGGTCAGCCCCTGCAGCACGTTGGCCGCCCGGGCGATCCCGAAGTCGGCCACCTTCACCGTCCCCGTACCGGCGGCGATGAGCACGTTGGCCGGCTTGACGTCGCGGTGAATAATGCCCTGGGCATGGGCGGCGGCCAGGGCGGCGGCCACCTCGCTGGCCAGCTCGGCGGAACGCGCCGGGTCCATGGGCCCCTCGTCGCGGATGATGTCCCGCAGCGTTCGGCCCTCGACGTACTCCATGACGATGAACCAGGAATCGTCCTCGCCACCGAAGTCGTACACCGACACGATGTTGTGGTGGTTGAGGCTGGCCGCGGCCCGGGCCTCACGCCGGAAGCGCTCTACGAACGCCTCGTCACGGGCCAGCTCGGGAAACAGCACCTTCAAGGCGACGATGCGGTTGAGAAGCTGGTCTTCGGCGACGTAGACCTCGGCCATGCCGCCGCGGGCCAGATGACGGACGATCTGGTACCGCCCTCCGAAGACCCGCTCTTCCATCCGGCGCAGCCTAGGAGACGCCACCCGGGTGGGCCGGGTCCTCCTCAGGGGCGACGTGGACGACGACGCTCCGCAGGAGGACCGCCTGCTCTGTCGTCTGGCCGCGGAACCGGAGCGAGACTTCGCCGAGAGCAGCGCCGTCGGCCTCGGCCCGGAAGCGGAAGTGCCGCTGGTCCCCCCGCACCGACTCGCTGACCAGCGTCACCCCGGGCGGTGGGTCGGCCCACTGCCAGCTGGCCCCCCGCCCGCTCCGGCAGCGACACCTCGAAGAGGCAGCCGGCCACCGCCCACAACACCGGTTCGACTGCCTCCCGTTCCATACACCTCCTGGTCCCCGGCCCAGCGTACGGACCGCCTGGCACACTTGTCCGGTGATCGTCGTCAACATCGAGAGCGTGCCAGGTCACCGGATCGTCGAGCTGCGCGGACTCGTCCAAGGCAACACGATCCGCGCCAAGCACCTTGGGCGCGACATTGGCGCCGGCCTGAAGAACCTCGTCGGCGGCGAGTTGCGGGCCTACACCGAGCTCATGACGGACGCCCGGCGGGAGGCGTTGGAACGCATGCTCGAGCAGGCCCGGCAACTGAACGCGAACGCGGTCGTGAACGTCAGGTTCACGACGACGAACGTCGCGAACGGTGCTGCGGAGCTGTACGCCTACGGGACGGCGGTGGTTGTCGTCGCCGACTCCGACGCCGCCCCGCCGACGGGCTGAGGCCCCATGGGCAGCGTCGAGCTCGTCTTCTTCGTCCTGCCGATCGTCGTTCTCTTGGTCGGAGCGCTCGCCGGCTCGGTGATCGAGCGCCGTCACCTCGCGTCTCTCGTTCGGCGCGAGGAACTGCCCGGCCCGATCCTCACCGACGTCGGCGCGCCGCCCGTGGGTATCGTGATCGGCGACGCCCGGCTCGTCACCGGCGAGGCGGTGCTGGGAGCCGACCGCGGCAAGGAGTTCGTCTCGACGCTCCGCAATCTCGTGGGCGGCGAGGTGGTCTCGCTTCAGAAGCTCCTGACCCGAGCCCGCCGTGAGGCCCGTCTCCGCATGGTGGACGAAGCTCGGGCCATAGGAGCGGACTTCGTGCTGAACGTCCGCTTCGAGATATGCGAGGTCGGCGGCAAGGCAGCCGACGTGATTTGTTACGGCACCGCGGTCCGTCGGCGGTAAGGCAGCTGACGCAGGTGGGCCGTGATCGTGACCACTTCCCGGATCAGCTCGCCGACGAGCCGGCGCTGGCGTGGCTGAGCGGGACACTTGCAGCCCGGGACGATGGCTGGACACCCGCTGCGCCATGGCGTCAGGCGGCCGCCGCGGTCGCCGCCGCGCTGGCCGCCGGCCCTTTCGCCGTCGTCTCCGCGCTCGTCCTGAACTCCACGACCGCTCTTGGGTTCGGGACGCTCCTCCTCGTCATCGTCGTCGGCCCGTTGATCGAGGAGCTCGTGAAGGGCGCCGCCGCCATCCATCTCGTCGAGCGCCGCCCCCATTTGGTGGCGTCGGGTTGGGTGCTGGTTGTGATCGGGCTTGTCAGCGGCCTCGTCTTCGCCGCGCTGGAGAACGTCTGGTACCTCGTCGTCCTCGTCGACGAGCCAAGCCGCGAACTCGTGAGATGGCGGTGGCTGTTCGGACCGCTGGTCCATGGCACCGGCTCGGTTCTCGTCGGCATCGGCGCGGCGCGGGCCTGGCGAGCCGCCAAAGCGGAACGAGCTTGGCCGAAGTTCGCCACGATCCAGCCGTGGATCGTGGCCGCCGCCGTCGTTCACGGCACCGCCAATGCCGCGAGCCTGGCACTTTCGGCCCTCCACGTCATCGAGTGAGGCCAAGCACTGATGGGCGGTGCCGAGCGGCCGTCGTCACAGGCGTGTGACGAGCGTCCGTTAGAAGGGCTCGTCGCCGTAGTCGTACGTCGGTGACGCCTGGTCGGATGACGCTGGGCGGGGCGGGGCGGCCCTGGGGGCGCCGTCAGTAGCCGCCCGGCTGATGGCGTCGAGGCGGGGGGCGAGCTCATCGACCTTGGCCCGGGCCCGCCGGATGCGGCCGTCGAGGTCCTCCATGATGTCGATGGCCCGCTGGAACCGCACGGTCAGCGCGTCGACGTCGACCAGCCCTTCGTCGAGCTCGCCGATGATCCCGTTCAGCTCCTCGACGGCCTGGGCGTAGGTCAGCTGGTCGGGCGGCGTCTCACTCACGGGCGTCGTCCTCCTGTTCGCCGGTCACCCGGCTGACCGTGGACGTAGCTGCACCGTCGACGAAGGTGGTGATCATCACGTCTCCTTCCGTGACCGCGCCGGCGCGACGGAGGAGCCGGCCATCGGGCGTGTGGGTAAGGGTCCAGCCCCGGGCCAGCTGGCGGCGCGGGTCATAGGCCTCTAGGACGGCCCGTGTGGCCGCCGCCCGGTCGCCGTGGGCGGCCAGTCGGCGGTCGACCTTCCGACCGAGCCGGCGTGCCCCGTCGGCCACGGCCGCCGAGTGTTCGTCGAGCAGGCCGTCGAGCCGGGCACGAGTCACCAGCGCTCCGGCCAGGTCGGCGGTGGCGTCGACGCATCGCCGCCGGGCCGCGCCCAGGGTGTCGAGCGCCAGATCGGTGAGTCGACGATGCGCGTCGCGAAGCTCCGCCCGTCCCGACGCGGTGATGTGGTGGGCGGCCGTGACCAGATGGTCGGCGCGGCTGTCGAGATAGCGGGCCGCGGCCCGAGCGAGCTCGGACGAGGCGCGGACGTGGATCTGTTCGAGCAGGGTGAGCTGGTGCCTGGCCAGGGTGGAGACGGATCGCCGTTGACCGTCGATCTGGGCGGCGGCCGCGGCCAGCCTGGCGTCGACCAGGCGGGCGACGCTGGCCATCGACTCGGCCAGGTCGTCCCAGGCGGTGGCCACGGCGGCGGCCAGCGCCTGCCCGACGGCGGTCGGCGTGGCGAAGGACCGGTGGGCCACCTCGTCGGCCACCGACCGGTCGCCCGTGTGGCCGATGCCGGTCCAGACGGGAATCGACGCAGTGGCGATGGCGTGGGCCACCACGCCGGCGTCGAACACGTCGAGCGACGCCTTGGCGCCACCGCCCCGGACCACGACGGCGACATCGATGTCGGCCGGCCCGAAGGTGGCGAGCGCGGCCCGGATGGCCCGTGGCGCAGTGGGGCCTTCGACCGGGATGGAGCGGAGCGTGACGTGGAAGGCGAAGCCGCTGTTCTCCAACTGGCGGACCAGGTCGCGATGGCCGTCGCTGCCGCCGCTGGCCACCAGCCCGATTCGCAACGGCAACGGTGGGAGGCTCAGGCGCCGGTTGGCGTCGAAGAGGTCGTCGTCGACCAGGCGCCGGACCAGGCGCTGGCGGGCCCGCAGTCGGTCACCCACCAGGGCGGCGACGTCGACGTCGTCGACCGTGAGGGTCAACTTGCCGCGGTCGCCGATATCGAGACAGCCCATAACCACCAGGCGCTGCCCGGCCCGCAGCTCGACACCGGCCTCGGCCAGCTTGCGCTCCAGGCGCTGCCACTTGGTGGCGGAGCAGAACGCCTCGAGATGGGCGTCCCTCCCATCGCGGCCGCCGCCCCGCTCGACCAGCTCGAGCCAGCGGTTGCCGCGGCGCTCGTCGAGCCTGGTCAGCTCGCCGGCGGTCCAGACCTGTCCCCGGAAGTCCCTGACCACCGCCAGGCTGGCCCGCCGGTTGAGGTCGCCGATGGCCCAGATCCGAGGTTCGCCGTCGAGCTCGGTGGCCATTCCGCCGAGGCTACCGAGCCGGGCGGGAGGTCAGGCGGCCGAGGTGCGCCGGCCGAACGCGCCGCTCAAGTCGCTCCAGAGCCCGTACCGGATCTCGGCGGCCACCACGCCGTGGAGGTCGTTGACCGTGAGGATGCCCGCGATCAGGTCGTCGACGACGTCGTCCCAGAGGCGGCCCTTCACGCGCACCGCCACGAGGGCCGTGCCGTCGGGGTAGCGGCGGATGGTCCGGTTGCAGCCGGTCTGGCGGGGCGGCGTGCGGAACCCGGGCGCCTGCAGCCCCCGGGCCCGCGCCGCCGCGGCCAACCACCGGGCAGTGCCGGCGAAGTCGTGACCACCCGTGGTGCTTCCCATACCGCATGATCGCAGGAGGGTGCGACACTCTCAGTTGGTCGGGCCCTGAGTCACCGGGATGCGGCGGGGCCGCTGGCTCACCGGCTTCGGCACCCGAACGGTGAGCACACCGTCCTGCAAGGCCGCCTCGACGCCATCCTCGTCGACTTCACCCGGCAGGCGCACCTCGTAGTGAAAGCGCCCCACGGTGCGGGTCCGGCGGCGCAGGATTCCGACTCGCTCGCGTTCCTTTCGCTCGCCGGTCACGGTCAGTCGACCGCCGGCGACCTCGACCGAGAGGTCCTCTAGCGCCACGCCGGGCAGCTCGATCTCGACCAGGTAGGCCTCGTCGGTCTCCTCGACGTCGGCCAGAGGAGTGAAGGCGCCGGCCCGGGACACCAGGTCGTCCCAACCGGAGAGAAGCGAGTCGAGCTGGTTCCGCAGCTCGCTCAAGCCGTTGAAGCCGTCCCACTTGGCCGGCTCGCGGTGCTGCTGACGTACAGGCAAGGACATTTCTTCTACCTCCCTTCGGATTCCACTGATGAGCGCCTGAGGCGCCCGACGGGGCGCTGGGGGGAAACGGGCCCCGCCGGGCAAACGCTCAGGCGGCCTGGGCGCCGGCCTCCAAGGCCTGCTGACCACCGCCGGTGGTGATGGCCACCTTGCGGGGCTTCGCCTGCTCGGCGACGGGCAGGCGGACGGTCAGCACCCCGGCCTCGTAGGAGGCGGCGATGTGCTCGGCGTCGAGCCCCTCGCCCAGGTAGAGCTGGCGGGTGAAGACACCCTGGGGACGCTCCGACACCACGACCTGCTCACCCTCCTGCGGCTGCCAGGAGCGCTGGGCCCGTACGGTGAGCACGTTGTTCTCGACAGTGACGTCGATCGAGTCGGGATCGACACCGGGAAGGTCGAAGGCAGCTACCCAGTGGTCGCCCTGGCGGTAGGCGTCCATGGACATGACCGCGTGTCCGGTGCCGCCCGAGAGTTGGCGAGCCCATCGCTCGACGTCCCGGAACGGGTCGAAACGCATCAGCATCTGTACGACACCTCCTCGTCTGTGCAGCCCGCCATCCACCTGGCGGGACCAACAGAAAAAACAAGGTGGGCGCCATCTGCATTCCCGGAAGTCGCTTGCTGGGGCCGCTAGCCCAGGCCCCAATAATACTTGGTGGTGACGTAGGTTTACCCGCCGCCATCCCTTGTCCTGACGGTAGGATTGAATGGTGGAGCGGATAGGTGTCGCGGCAGCATCCGAGGCCCTCGATGTCTCACCGGAGCGTGTCCGACAGCTCATTCATGACGGACGCCTCGACGCGCGACAGGTCTCCGGCCGGTGGTGGTTGACCCGGGCAGCGTCGATCGACTCGCTCACGAGGAGCGCCATGCCGGGCGGCCATGGGCGCCGGCACGGGCATGGGGACTACTGGCCATCGCCGCAGGCCGTCCAGTCGCCTGGCTCGCACCAGCGGAGATCCGTCGACTGAGCAACGTCCTTGCCCGCCGTGAACTGGACGAGCTGGCGTTTCAGCTTCGCCACCGCGCCGAACGACGGTTCTGGTACGTGCATCCCGGCATGGTCGAGGATCTCGTCGCCGAGGATGGTGTCGTCGTCGGCGGTGCCAGGGCGAGCGGCAGACTGCGCGATGGCAGTCCGATCGACGTGTACATCGCTTATGACGTGCTCGAGCGACTGGTCGACCGTTACGTCCCTGATGAGGGCGCTGCCGAGCCCAACCTGATCGTGCGGGTGGTGCGAGCTCCTGGCCCTTCGCTCACGGGGAACGCAAGGCGTGGCCCGAAGTCGCCGCTGTCGACCTGCTCGAACGGGGCGCCGACGAGCGGGCACGCCTCGTCGCTTTCGAACTCCTCGGCCGGGCCTGACACGTTTGGCATCCACTTGCCTCCGGCAGGTGGCCCTGCCTTTGCTCTATTTCCCGGCCTTTTCGAGCGCGTCGAGGCTGAGCTCGATCTCGCGGCCCTGGAAGGACACCGCGATGCGAACATCGCCACCGAGGGCGCCGAGAGGACCGGAGGGTGGAGACGAGCAGATCGGAACGCTTCTCGATCTTGGCGACGTTGGCCTGGGACACGCCGAGTCGTTCCGCCAACTCGGTCTGGGTGAGGTCGAATGCGTGCCGGACGGCGGCAAGGCCCATGGCGTAGCGGCGGTGCTCGAAGTCGGGTCCACCTTCCGGGTGCTCAAGGACCTCATCGAGCTGCGCCCGGTGCTCCACTGGACCGAGGAGCGGGTCCGGGCCACGTCGCCGTGTGCGTCCTCGCCGCGGTCATCGAGGCCCTCATGGAGGCCGACCTGCGCGCCGTCGGGGTGGGCGACCCCGATCGACGACCAGGGTCATCTCCCCCCCGCCGGGCACTGCGGGAGCTCGGCCGCATCCGCCGGGTGACCCTCACCGTCGCCGAGCGCACCATCGAGCGCGACACCCGCCACAGCGCCCTGCAGGACCGCATCCTCGGCACCTTCGGCGTGGAGGCGGCCAGCTGGGCCCCCCGCCGCCGCCGGCTGACCCGCCCACGGGCGCAAATCAAGGGAATGCAGGGACAAACAGTGAAGCCGCGCCCCCTCCCACCTGCGCTTTCGCGATCACGGTGTCAAAGTCGGGGCGGGGCTGGTAGGGCGATCCAGCGGAGCTCCGGAACCCGGGTACCGGCCAGCCTGACCCCCGACCCGACCGACGCACCACGCCTCTATTGCTCAACGTGACGCTGCGATCGCTGCACGGCACGATGCGGGTGAGGCCGAGACGGTGGTCGCCAGCGGTCCACGCTTCCGACGCGGGGAGCACTCCTGGGCGCTGCGGCTCACGCGGTCATGGATTTGTGGCCGCGGTGCGAAGACGATCGCGATCCGACACTCTGGGGGTATGCAGGGTCCTGCCGATAGCCGAGCCGCTGTCCCGCCCGCGTTCGCGGAGCCGACGTTCGGGCAGCGGTTGGTGGCCCGGCTCATCGACGGGATGGTCCTGCTACCGGTGATCCTCCTGGTCGGGGCGGTCACCGACGGTCGAACCAGGGCCGCAGTCGGGCTAGCCATCGTTGCCGTCTACGAGGTGGCGTTCGTCGTCCGCCGCGGTCAGACGCTGGGGAAGATGGCCATGGGAACCCGCATCGTTGACACGACGTCCGGGTCGCTGCCCTCTCTGAAGCAGTCCGCAATGAGATGGCTCGTTGTCATCGCGGGGTCGATCACCTCCGTCGTTACTCCAGAGCTCGATCCGATCGAGGCGGCCTACACACTTATCGTCCTCGCGCCGGCACTACGACCGCCTCTCCATAAGGGCCTACACGATTACGCCGCAGGCACCATCGTCTCGTCCGGCTCATCCGTCGCCACCCAAGGCTGAGCCGAACCTCGGAGAATGCAGTCGACCAAGGCCTGCGTCGGGCAGGGCTTAAGTGCGGACGACGGGATGGGTTTGGAGAAGGCCCCAAGCAGGCTCCCCTCCGGCATCGAGGGCAAGGCCAGCGCCGTGATCCGCCGTGCTCAACGTCAACTCTCACCGATCCGCGTATCGGCGTCGTAAATCGCAGCGTCCCGCGAGATCGCGACTTCTCGTCGGCCTAGTTCCGTATCGACCCGCAACAGGTACAGACGAGTGCATTGCGTCCCGCGGGATGCCGGCCGTGATGCGGGCCACCACCCTCAAGGCTCGCGTGACCGGCGTGGCCTCCCTCGTCGACGGTAGTGAAGGTCGTGCGCATCGAGAGTGCGCCCAAGACCAAGGCGGGCCGGCGAACGGTGTTTCTCAACAGGGCCCTCGGTGATCGCCTTCGCGCCCATCTGGGTGACCGCCTTCTGGACCGCGAGGGCTATGTGTTCGCTGCCGAGGACGGCCAACCGCTCAACTACGGCACCGTCTACAGCGTGCACTTCAAGCCAGCGCTTGCGTTGCCTTCCCGGAGCGGCTGCACAAATTGAGATTCCACGACTTGCGCCGCACGTACGCGAGCCTGCTCGTGGAGCAAGGGAACCCGAAGGAGATGGCGGAATTGATGGGCCACTCGTCGGTCCAGATCAAGCTCGACCGCTATAGCCACATCATGCCGCACATGGCCGCCGCTCTAGCCGAGAGGACGGACGCCGCGTACCGTGCCGCTGAGCCGACCTCGGCGTCGGGTGACGACGGCGCCACGATCCCAGACTGCCGTATGGCGTCGATCCCACAGCTCGGGCTTGTTGCCCGCGTGGCACCGGCGCGATCCCGAGCTCGCTGGCTGACGCGGCGGGTCACACCCGCTGTAGGGGAACACGCGATGGCAACTGCTCGGAGAGCTGCGACAAGTCATCGAGGTCCGAGGTGAGGACGACGGCGCCGGTCCTGGCCGCCACGAGCACGACGTGGGCGTCGACCACGTCGGAGGTGCCAGCGGCGCCGAGCAGGGCGCCCACGGCGTGGCCTTCGTCGGGGCCGAACGGATCGAACTCGCACCCTCGCAGGAAGCGATGCAGCTGCGCCTGGCGGCCGGTACGACTGACCTGCGCGACGACAGGCGAGGTCGTCACCGGTGCCATCCCCAGTTCAAGGCGGGCCCGGTGCTCGGCCCACACCGACCGGTCGTTGCGGTCGGCGGCCACGAGCACCCCGGCGTCGTAGACGAAGCTCATGCCGAGCGAGGTCGAACCGATACAGCGAGGTCGTCGGCGACGCGTCGGCGGGCGGCGTTCAGTTCAGCATCGGTGAAGGCGCCGTGCTCCGCCTCCCACTCGGCCACGGCACGGAGGCCATCGCGGACGACGAGCGCTCGCCGCGCTGCGTTGGTCATCCATGCGGACACGCTGACGCCCTCAGCGGCGGCGGCGGCGACGACCTGTTCGTGGACCATGGGATCGACGGTGATGGCTAGCTTGGGTGACGGGTTCCCTCGCGGCATGAACAAACTCTACTACCTCAGTAGGACACTCTGCCCACGACCACGCTGCGTGGCCATCCCACGAGGGCTGCGGCGGCCACAATCGAGCCGCTTCCGCACCCCTTTCGCACCCCCAACTTTGCACCACACCCCTTTCGCACCCCCAAATGGCGGCTCACAGCGGTCCCCAATTGGCTTCAATGGACACTGCCCGAGAGGGCGCTGGTAGGTCGCTGACCTGGGCTTTCGCGGTGAAAGCCCAGGCCAGAGCTGGCGGAGGGGGTGGGATTTGAACCCACGGTGACTTGCGCCACAACGGTTTTCGAGCCGGTTCCGATACACGGTCCGACCAGCCCATACGTAGAACTGGGACGTGCCTAGGACGTCACGACCGGTCGATCAGCCTTCCTCGGTACCTGGGCCCAACTCGGGACGGCCCGGCATGAGCGCAGGCGTTTCCTCGATGGCCAGGGACTCGATGAACCCGGCGAGCCGCTTCGCTTCCTTCTTGGTCAGGTCGGGCGGGAGCATGACCGAAGCCAGGACGCCATCCCGCAGAGGGAACGGGTAGGTGATCATGCTCCGAGACGAAGCTGGCCCCGGCGATGACGCCATCGGGATCACAGTAGCGGTCGGAGTCTCGGCCAGGCTCTTCGAGCGAGTCTCCCTCGGCATGCGGGACGACCGCTCTCGGGTCGGTGCCCGCCAAGCCTCCGGATCGTTCTGCCACTCCTTGTACATACTGACGGCCGACTTGAAGCGGGAGCGATAGGTGGCCAGGGAATCCGGCTTGAACTTCATGGCTCGGAGCGTCCCGAACCTGCGACCGGTGTCCTCGATGTCAAGATCGTTGACGGAGACGGATTCCCAATCATCTCCTTCCGCTGCCGACAGGACCTCCTTGACGGCCGCTCGGTAGGAGTTGGCCGTGTTGGAGTTCATCAGCCCTCTGGCGATGGTGTAGTCGAGAAAGGCCATCAGGCCAGCCCCGGTTCCGGTGGCGGGTTCGGGCGTTGCTGCTTCGGACACCTGCTGCTCCTTTTCGGTTCGACGGCCGGGCGGCTGGCCGCTGGACGACACTATGCGCAAGATGACGTCAGATTGTCAAGCACCTTTCTCAGACGGATTCTCCAGTCAACCCATCTGCCAACCGTCCTGCCAACCGGCCGAGCATACAGACGGGGTGAGACAGTCAGGCCGGAAGCTCCTGATGGCTCGGCACTGTCGTACCCCCCGCCCTATGATCGAACATATGTTCCCAACCAAGCCCCAACCGCTGACGCTGCCCGGCCTGGTCCCCGTAGTCCCTTCTCCCGTCACCTACGATCCGGCGAGGATGGCGCAGATTCCCGACGGTCTTCGTGCCGACGCTTCGCTGGCGACCGACCTCGGCGTGCTCGTGCTCGATGACTGCCTGAACGTGCTCCGTCAGGTTCCCGACGACACATTCGACCTCGTGATCACGTCGCCTCCCTACGACGGGCAGCCGAAGTACGGCAACGGAGAGCGATATGAACGTGATTGGTACAAGGACACGTTCATGAAGGTGACCGCAGAAGTATTGCGAACACTGAAGCCGCAAGGGAGCTTCGTTCTAAACTATCGCTCAAAGCGGCACGGCAACGAGAGAGGAATACTCCAATACGAGCTTGTGTTCTGGTTGCGAGAGCAAGGTTTCCTCTTCTGTGAAGACTTCGTTTGGGGTAAGCCGTCGCCACCGCCTGGTCGCTTCAATCGCTATTTGAAGGATGCGGTCGAGTATTGCTTCCAGTTCGCCAAAAGCCCTAAGTGGCAGTTTTATCCCGAGAACTGCCTCACTCCTGCTCGATGGGATCGTAAGGATGTTGAGCGTCGGAAGAAGCTGGCACAAAACTATCTGCGGGTGAACGAGCCGTCCGGTCAGGGGCGCAAGAGAGTCCAGGCCGGTCCGGACTTCGTTAGGCCGTCGACGCTACTTAACTTCGAGCCGGAGTTCGGACCGAATCCAGCCGCTCACCCGGCTCGGTTTCCGATTCAGCTTCCGACCTTCTTCATCAAACTCATGACGCAACCGGATCAACTTATCTTCGACCCCTTCGCCGGGACGTGCACGACGGCCGTGGCGGCCGAAGTTCTCGGACGACGATGGCTCGTGAGTGAGATCGATGAGAAGTATGCGGCAGTCCTCGCACAGCGACTGGCGGCAGGTCGCTAGCATGTCTCGCTGGTGCCCACTGCTAGCGAAATCGCCGGGGCTGTTCACTCCGCCAGTACGTGGGATGCTCGGGTAGCGCTGATCCGGAGAGTTCCGGAGCAATTCGGCACCGCCCAACAGGCTTCCGTCTACGCAGCCATTGCGAAGCAGGTCTACGTTCCTCACCTCAAGGCTGACTTCGCCTACGTCCATTGGCGTGACGAGTACGAGCTTGCCCCGATCGCTGACGCATACCGGCTTGCCCACGAACTGACCGACGGTTTCTCGAACGTAGAGCCGGACCACCTGCGAGGTGTACTCAGCGAGAAGCCGGAGACGCTTTCCATCTTCCGCCTGCTGCTGGGGCTCACCCGTCAGGAGTTCTCCGAAGCGTGCTCTTTGGTTGCGGAGCAATCCAGCTTGCCGAAGGTAGGTAAAGGCCGGGTGGACGGCATGGAGGGAGGTCGCAAGCCAACCACGGATATAGCCAAGGTTTGCGCAACCGTGATCGACCTCATGATGACAGGTCAGATGTTCCCTGCTCAGCCGGTCGGTTCGACGCTTCGGCGGAAGCTCGATAAGCCAGATACTTCTACCGGCTGGGCATCGGTTCGCTACTACGCCGAACATGGGGTGCCCCTTTCGATGCTCCTGCACCAACGGCAGTATGGCGGTGCGTTCCGGCAGCTCATTGATGCCACCAGCACTCAGCGAGGCGACATACTCGAAGACCCAGTTGAAGACCTGTTTGTCGAGAACGGAATCCCATTCATCCGTACGGGCTCACACAATCAAGCCGAGATTGAGACTCGTTTCGGTATCACAGTCCGACCGGCGCCGGACTTTGTTGTGTTTGATCACAACGATGCTCTGCGGGCGCTACTCGAATGCAAGGGTGCGAGCGACGGCGGTACTGCCCGAGACAAGGCAAGCCGGTTTCGGTCACTTCGTGCCGAGGCGAACCGGGTCGGCGGAGTGCCGGTCTTCGCAGTGCTTGGCGGAGTCGGTTGGCGTCGAACACAGGATGCCCTAGGCCCAGTCATTCGGGACACCGATGGGCGTACCTTCACGGCCGCCACTCTCTCCGAGATGATTGAAACCGAGCCCTTTCCTGGTCTACGTGGCCTCACCTGAGAGCGAGACTGTCAACGGCTAACTGCCCACCGGGCGGCCAACGTCGACCCCGGCGAGAGCGACCGGCGGTCGCCTCCCGGCCAGCTCGTCCTACCGCTTGGTCAGTTCCGGAACCGTGAAGATCCAAGCTCGCCCGCAACGGTCGCACGTCACCCGGTACTCCCGGTCGTAGCCGTCATCTCCCGGGGTGTCCTCGAAGCCAATCGCTTCCCGTTCCCGGTACGGCTCCACCAGAAGCTCGTCCGGCGTGCCCTTGGTCTCCTCAGCCTCCCGGAGCCGGGTACGCCACTCCCGGTACCAGTACGCCTGGCCCCGTTCCTCGTCAAGCCGTACTTCTCCCAGGGTTTGCCCACGGGCGGGACGATCCAGTCCGTGATGCTCTAACCGCTTCTTCTCCTGGGCAACGCAAGAGCCAGAGCACTCAATGAGGAACCTGGCCTTGACATCCATATTCACATCCTGTACATGTTGGGGCTGAGCGGCAACGCTCTCGGCCGAGGGACCATCTTGCCCTCCTGTGGAACCTCCCTGCGGGGAGTCGATCCCAGGAGGAAGTACGCCACCATGGCGACTACTGACAAGCCTCAAGTCCCAACCGCTAAGACTTACCACAGTCGAAGCGGTCAATTCGTCATCGACATGACCATGCCCGACGAGGAAGTGGTCCAGCCGGAGAGCGACGACGACGACACGCCGGTGGCGTCGAAATGACGACCACCGAGACAATCAAGGGGTGGCTAGACCACGCCGATGCGTCCGAAGTCGAAGTGGAAGCGCTGCGTTGGAGAGCGGCCGAGGCTCTCTTTGAGGCCAACCGTGGAGAGTACGCCAAGCGGCAGAAAGAGCTAGCTGCCGAAATCAACCGCTCCCAGGCGACCGTGTCCAAGTACATCAAGTGCTGGGTTCAGTATGGCCCCACGAAGCTCGGTGAGAAGCCAAGGAAGCCGTGGGCCGAAGCGTGGCGCTGGGCGACCAGCAAGGAAACGAAGGCGGGTCGGTCAAAGACCAAGGGAACCGACAGCAACTCTGATTCCCCAGGGAATAAACCCAAGAAGCCAAGGCCTGACCCTGAGTGGGAGGCGGTGGCCGGCGAGTTCAAGGCGGCATGTTCCTTGATGCAGAACGACCCTGAGTTACTGGCCGTCGTGGCACCCGACGAACAGTCCGGGGACATTCGCAAGCACGCCGAACACTTTATCCATTGGTCAACCCCTTTTGTTAAGGCATTAGATGCCCGCTTCGAGAACGACGACCCCGAGTTTGACTAAATAGCCAATTACGGCTATCGGTCGCTTACGGGGTATCGTCGTATCCGAGTCTCGAAAGGAGTCCATAAATGCCACCCCGGCAAACAGCATTCAAACCAAAGGAGCGGGACGTTGTAGATAGCTCCTACATACTCTCCCGTTATCCGGTCAACCGGCGATGGATCGAGAACCACCGGTCCGAGCTCAAACCATTCAAGGTGGGCGATGGAAGAAAGTCGTTCTACTTCAAGGACATCGTGGATGGTCTCTTCAACCCCAAGGAGGTAGCCAGCTGATGCCTCCCTACGACCACAATGACGCTTCCCTCGAAGCGACCATGCGTCGGCTCGGACTCGGGTACGGCGATGCCGCCCTGGTCGGCATGCAAATCATGCGGTGCCTTGAGTACGAACTCCCACGCCGGGACAAGATTCTCCAAGAGCAGGCCATCCTCATCACCGAGCTTCAGGAGTGGGTCGCCCGACTCGAAAGGGTGCGACCGAAATGAGGTCGCCACTCGTAGATGAACTCATGGCGACATGGCGAGTATTGATGACCACCGCCAATGAGGACTTGTACCTGGCGGCTCTCTCCCGAGCGCATGAACTCAAGAAGGTCGTGCCCTGGGAGGAACTTACCCATGAGGAAGTCCAGCGCATCGTTCTCGACGCAGCGGTCTTCGCTGTGTATGAGGAAGGGATTTGGGGACCGTTCGAGAACCGAGATGAGGTGTTGGAATTCATCGCTTATCACATTATCGGCCTTGGACCGCTCTGGTTCTTCACACCTGAGTTCGCCGAGCATATGGAGTGGAACTATGTGTCCTGAGTTCGTTGAAGCGGTCCGCAAGATCATGACCCACGCTCGCCAGTCGAGCCGCAGCGGAACGCTGATTCTTCATTTCGAGGCACTGGCGCAGGAGCTTGTCGAAGACCATGACATAACTCTGGAGGAAGCCAACGAGCTGCTATTCGACGCCACCATGGCCGGCGACCTCGTGACGCAATGGCGAGAAGGCCACACCTATCCATTCATAATTCTACCAAGAGAGGGAATCCAACAGGATGCGTAAGATAACAATGAGAAAGCGCCGGACCGGCTGGTGCTCAATGAGTACCGGTGGCGGGTCGTACAACTCACCGAACGTCAAGGACGATGCGGCGTCGGACGCCGACGATGACTCGGACGACGATGACGACGGAGACGAGCCGAGGAAGCCGAAGCGCAGCATTCAGAAGCTCTCGAACGAGGCTGCCCGCCGTCGCCGAGAGAATCGGGAACTGAAGGCAGAGAACGACCGCTTGAAGGCGCAGTTGGCCGACGACGGCAAGGCCACCGGCACAAGCGACACGACCCGAGCCGACTTCATCCTGGCGCTAGCCGAGGCAGGGCTCAAGCGTGACCGCATCCGAGCCGCTACCAAGCTCGTCGACCTGGACGAGTTCGATGACGTGGACGATGCCATCGAGGAATTGAAAGCCGAGCATCCATTTCTCTTCGGTCCCGACACGAGCGACGACGACAAGCCCAAGACCGGTCGAACGGCACCATCCATGAACAATGGTCGGCGTAAGCCGGGCAAGGAGACGGAAGACCAGCGACGGAACCGACTGGCGGCCAAGTACCCGGCGCTTCAAGGCCGGTGGATGCCACGATGACCGCATTCCAATGTGGATTCTGTCGACAGGGCCCATTCGACAAGTCCGAGATAATCCGCATCAAGACGGCGCACCATGAGTTCGTTCTCTGCGGATCGGGAAAGTGCGTGAAGCGTCTCTTTGGTCAGCATGACCCATCGACGTTCCCTCGAAGCGGCTCAATCTGCCCATCGTGCGAGAACCGCCCAACCGTTGCCACCGTCTCCGAGCGGGGCAATGCGGAGTTCTCCGTTTGTGACCGATGCCTAATCGCCATGTTCTTCGACACCGCAGGGAGATAGCCAATGAGAGACGAACTTCCCAAGAAGCCACCGAAGCGCAGCGAGCCGAAGGAGGCAGCCGACCGTCTCCGCAACCTCTATCGGTCTGGCGACGAAACCGGGCGCACGAAGCCTGACAGGAATGGGGAGACATTCCAGGGACTCGAGCGCAAGAAGCGTCGGAGCGATGAGCGGTAAGGAGGATTGGTGGTCCCGAGCTGCTTGCCTCGGACTAGACCCTGACCTTTTCGTTCCTACCGGCACCGAGAAGGTGCCGCCCGAAGTCTCGCCGATATGCGCCCGGTGCCGGGGTACGGGAGGAATGCCTCAGCTATGCGCTATCCGACTCGGACCTGTTGGGCATCTGGGCGGGCACGACCTCCCGAGAGCGAGCGAGGCTCCGGAAGGTCCGGCGACAGGCCAGCTGACCCGACGGAGCGCCACATAGCGGCCGGCATTCGACCGATCCATACTCCGGGGCCGGAAACGCTTCTCGACCGTCCTAGAGGCTCCTAGCGCCGGATGGACGACCTGACCAGAAACGTAAAGAAAGCGAGCTACCAAATGACCGTATTCATCAATTCGATAACCAGGAGATACCTACTACATGGCCGATATCAACCCCGGAAAGCAGAAAGGCCAGCCTCGTGGGGCTGACCTCTCTACCGGGCTACCGAGTCCCATTCCATCAACTACCACCAGGAGTGGCACCCGAAAGAATACCGGATCGACGGAGCGAAAGAAAGTCGCATTACCTCCGGAGGTTAAGAAGCGACTTCCATCAAGAGTCGCATCTGCGGTCGAATCGGGATGCCGGGTAGTCCCGCAGAATTTCGCCAAGCAACCGATCGTCAAGTGGAGTAAGTATCAGCATGAACCGCCAACTCCCGACGAGCTATATCAATGGGCGAAGCGTAGAGACGTAGAGACGTGGGGCCTGCTCTGTGGTCAGGCGAGCGGCATATGCATCCTCGACTTCGACCAGAAGCACGGCGGCATGGAGACGTTCGACCGACTCGGCTTACGGGCGATGGTGTCGACGCCTGGCGGTGGGAGGCACGTCTACGTCAAGGCACCGCTGTGGAGAGTCAAGACGCTCGGACAACCCGGCCCGGATGGCTACCCCGGCATGGAGCTAAAGGCAGACGGCTCTCTGTGCACCTTTTACAGCAGAGACCCTAACCATCCGTACCGACCCGTCGCTGGCCGTCGAATCTATCGACCACAGGAGTTGGAGTCCGGGTTGGCGCCTCTCTTCGAGCCGTACCGGAAAGGCTGTTGAGCGCCACGCTGGCTGAACAGGGGCGCTCGGTGTAGCGACACCGACCACGGAGACGGGCGAGGGTGAACTCGGGTTGCCCTTCCTCGCGTCAGGCGACAGTGTGCCGACGCCCTGTACG
>Ga0247713_1000071_pt1 | contig 69915 bp, 63 predicted proteins | sample 21E_NmetaG_FD_189936 | JGI IMG/M metagenome (GOLD analysis project Ga0247713, IMG submission 189936) | Soil microbial communities from hillslope of Landscape Evolution Observatory, University of Arizona, Oracle, AZ, United States - 2-1-E_N | ecosystem: Engineered > Artificial ecosystem >... | reverse complement strand
GGTCTGGGCGGCGCCGCCCCCGAGATTGCCGGGAGCGATGACGAGGTCGGCGCCGCCCAGACCGTTGATGACCAGCCCGCCGGGTGCGCCGGCCGCGCCCGCGGCGCCGGGGGCGCCGGCGCCGGCACCGCCGGGCCCGCCGGCCCCACCAGCTCCGCCGCCCACGCCGGCGCCGGCGCCGCCGGTGCCGCCCGTGCCTCCCCCGATGACGTTGGCGGTGATGCCGCCGCCGGCCGAGGTGCCGATGGCCACCCCGCCGGCGCCGCCCGAGCCGGGCAGGACGACGGCGTCGATGTCGTTGGCCGCGGCGCCGGTGTCGCCGGACAGGGACCCGGCCTCCACGTTGGCGCCCGAGTTGGCGAAGCTGTCGGCCGAGGCGACGGCCACGGCCGCGCCGGTGTCGCCGCTGTCGCCGGAGTTCCCGGACGTGGCCGGGCCGCCCACGGCGATGGCCGTACCGAGGATGGCCGTGTTGGTGGCCTCGGGGCTGGACTCGGCGTCGCCGGTGCCGCCCGTGCCGCCCGAGTTGCCGGAGCGGGCCACGGGCGAGGCCACCGCGCTGGAGCGGGCGGCGCCGGTGTTGCCGGTGTTGGTGGCGCTGGCCTGGGTGGTGGCGTGGCCGGAGTCGCCCGAGCGGGCATCGGCGTTGACGGTGAGGGTGCCGGCGCCGCCGGCGCCGCCGTTGGCCGCCACGGTCGTCACGGTGTTGCCGCCGAGGGCGGCGGGAGACCCGGTGGCGCCGCCTGCGGCACCGCCCGCTCCTCCTGCGCCGCCGGCGCCCGGGACGCCGGCCAGGCCGCCGATGAGGTTGATGCCAGCCCCGCCGGGGCCGGCGATGCCGACGGCGATCCCGCCGCCGCCCCCGAGGCCGCCGACGACGACGGTGTTGACGGTGTTCAGGGCCACGCCGGTGTTCCCGGTGAGGGAGAAGCCGGCGCTGTGGGCGCCGGAGTTGGCGAAGCTGTTGGCGGTGCCGATCGAGGACACCGAACCGGTGTTGCCCGACCCGCCCGAGCTGCCGGAGGTGACCGGGGCGCCCACCAGGTCGACGACCTGGGCCAGGGCCGAGCGGGGACCGAAGACGTTGGCGATGCCGAGGATGCCGGTGTTGAGGGCGAAGGGGTTGGAGACCGGGGTGCCGGGCGTGCCCGGGGTGCCCGAGTTGCCGGACTGGGCGACGGGGTTCGACGTCGCCGAGGAGAAGGCGGCGCCGGTGGCGCCGGTGTTGGTGGCGCTGGACTGGGTCACGGCGGCACCGCTGGACCCTGAACCTGCAGTCGAGTTGAGGGTGAGGGTTGAGGCTCCACCAGACCCTCCAGTGGCCTGCCCCGTAGCTACGGAGTTGCCGCCGGTGGCCACGCCGGCCCCCGCGCCGCCCCCGATGTTGGCGGCGACGCCGCCGGCGCCCGACGTGGCGGCGGCCACGCCCCCGCCGCCGCCGTTGCCGCCCACCGAGGCGGCGTTGGTGACGTTGGTGGCGGCGCCGGTCGTGCCGGACTCAGCGACGGCCGTGGAGGCGGCACCCGAGTTGGCGCTGCTGCGCGACTCGCCCACGGTGCTGGCCGCCCCGGTGTCGCCGCTGGGCGCTGCGGTTGTCGGCGTGGTGTGGTTCGACGCCGGCGTAGCCGACGGGATGGTCCCCGGGGTCGAGCTCGACGTCGTGCTCGGCAGCTGGGCCACAGCGGCCCCGCCCAGGAAGAAGAGCATGGCGGCCACGACGGCGCCCACCGAGGCGCTCACCCGCGACACGGCCCGTGCGGAGACCCAACCTGCGTTCATATGTCAGTCCTTCTCAGTCGGGCCGGCGAGGGCCCAGGAGGTGGTTTGCGCCGAGGTGGCGAGGGGGGCGGAGTTCCGCCTTGCGTCGCCTGGTGCTGCGAGAGGTGCGTCCGAAGGTGCCCCAGCTGTTCGAGACGGCAGAGGTCTAACACGGCCGCAACGCTGGATGGTGCACCCGTTTTGGCACCCTGACCTGCGGTTTCGCGGTGTTGGAGCCTGTTGGAGAGCCAACGGCCCCCGTTGGACCAGCCGGAGTCCGGCCGGCCGCTACCTGGAACGGGCCTGCATGCCCCCGAGTGGCCTCATTCGCCCTGCGCCACGACGTCCGCGACGGTCTGGGAGATTTTTTTCGCCTCTCAGCCGGGAAACGGTCGCCGCCCCATTCCCGGCGACCAGCCCCCATCCCCGATGGAGTCCCTCAACCCTCAATCGAGTGCTATCGAGGCGAAATAGTGCGAATCCGAGACACACCGGGCGTCATGAGGTCACCCGGCCTCGCCGGCGTCGACCAGACGGGCGTAGGCCAGGCTGACCGCCTCGCGGAAAGGACCGCCGGCGACCGTCACGTCCAGAACCTCGAGCCCGTCGAGCACCGCGTCGGGGCGGGCGGGATCCGCCGGCTGCACGTCGCCACCGGGCGAGGGCAGATCAGTGGGCTGGGGCATGGACCGGGCCGTGAACGGCCACCACGGGGCGACCTCGTCCTCCGGGCCGCCGGCGACGGTGGAGCCCCGGACCGGACCGAGCATCTCCTCCCGAGATCGTCCCCGCCAGGCCAGCAACAGCCACGGATCGGTGTCCAGCTGGTCGGCGAACACGTACAGGACGGCGGCGATGTGCTTGCAGGGGTTCTCCCAGTCCGGGCAGCTGCACCGGGCCCGCAGGTCCTCCCACCCACGAGGGAACAGGGCCACCCCGGCGGCGCCGAACACCTCCTCCAGGTCGGTCGGCACCTCGCCGGCGAGGAGCCGAGCCACGAACCCCACCTTGGCCCGCATGGCGGCGTCGATCCCCTGCCACTGCGCCGGCGCCGGCTCCGGCAGGGAGACAGTGACGAGATAGGGCGTGCGGCGCGAACCTTGGACCTGGGCCGCGATCGTCGCCGCCTGCACGTCGATGCTCAGCACCTGTCCTTTTCGGGCGTAGCGCCGGCCCCGCTGCATGCGGGTCCCGAGCCCGTAGGACTCCAAGACGGCCACGAAGCGCGCCGACCACCACGTCGCCGCCATGGCCCCCCGCTGGCGGGAGGTGGCGAGCCCGCCCTCGGCCGGTAGCGGGACCGACGCGGGATACCGCTGCCAGGGATCGTCCCATCGCCGGCCCGGCATCAGTCCACACCACCCGGGCGCAGGGCGATGAGGTCACGCAGCTCGTCGGTCGACAGCTCGGTCAGCCACGCCTCGCCGGTGCCCACCACCCGCTCGGCCAGCTCCCGCTTGCGGGTGATCATCTCGTCGATGCGCTCCTCCACGGTGCCCACGGTGACCAGCTTGTGGACCTGGACTGTCCGGCGCTGGCCGATCCGGTAGGCGCGGTCGGTGGCCTGGTCCTCCACGGCGGGGTTCCACCACCGGTCCAGGTGGATGACGTGCGACGCCGCCGTCAGGTTCAGCCCCGTCCCGCCCGCCTTCAGCGAGACGAGGAACAGCGGCGGGCCCCCGGGATCTTCGAACCGCCGCACCATCTCGTCGCGGGCCGGCCGCCGCACGCCGCCGTGCAGCCACAGCACCTCGGTGCCGAACCGGCGCTGCAGGTACGGCGCCAGCAGCCCGCCCCACGCCGCGAACTGGGTGAAGCAGAGCACCTTGTCGCCCTCGTCGAGGATCTCCTCGAGCAGCTCCTCGGTGCGGGTGAGCTTGCCCGAGCGGCCCCGGAGCGGGGACCCGTCGGCCTGGAAGTGGGCGGGATGGTTGCAGACCTGCTTCAGCCGCAGCAGCCCGGCCAGGACCAGCCCCCGGCGGTTGATGCCCTCGGCCTCGTCCGCGCCGGCGAGGAGGTCGTCGACCACAGCCTGGTAGAGGGTCGCCTGCTCGCGGGTGAGCGGGCAGCGGTCGACCGTCTCGATCTTGTCCGGGAGGTCGGTGATGATCGAGCGGTCGGTCTTCAGCCGGCGCAGGACGAACGGCCCCGTCGCCCGGCGGAGCAGGTCGGTGGCCTCCGCATCGTTGTCGCGCTCGATGGGCAGGGCGAAGCGCTCCCGGAAGCTGCGCGCCGACCCCAGCAGCCCCGGATTGAGCACGTGCATGATCGACCACAGCTCGCTGAGGCGGTTTTCCACAGGGGTGCCGGTGAGGGCGACACGCCGCCGGGCACGGAGCTGTCCCACTGCCTTGGTCTGCGCCGCCCCGGGGTTCTTGATCTGCTGGGCTTCGTCGAGCACCAGCCGGCCCCAATCGACGGCGCTCAGTTCGGCGACGTCGCGGGCGACCAGGGAGTAGGTGGTGAGCACGACGTCGTGGCCGACGAGCGACCTGGTGGCCCGGTCGGCTCCATGGTGGGTGTGGACGCCGAGCGACGGGGCGAAGCGGGCCAGCTCCCGCTCCCAGTTGCCGAGGACCGACACCGGGCAGACGACGAGGGTGGGGCCCTCGACGGGATCGGCGAGCAGGGCGGCGATGAGCTGGGCCGTCTTGCCGAGCCCCATGTCGTCGGCCAGGCAGGCGCCCAGCCCCAGCCGGCCCAGGAACGCCAGCCAACCCGTCCCCCGCTGCTGGTAGGGACGGAGCTCGCCGTCGAAGCCCGCCGGCGTGGCGACCGGCTCCACCGTGGCGTGGAGGGCGTCGTCGAGCAGCGAGGAGAGCCAGGGGACGGCCGATGCGTCGACGCCGACGACCTCGACGTCGTCCTCCACCCCGAGCTGGTCGAGCCCCATCCCGGCGCGCAGCAGGTCGCCGGCGGGGGCGGCGGCGCTCGTGCCGGCCGACGCCAGCAGCGCGGCGACGCTCACCGGGTCGATCTCCACCCACTGGCCCCGCAGCCGCACCAGCTCCCTCTTGGCGTCGACGGCCCGGGCGAGGGTGGCCAGGTCCGCCTTCGTCAGCCGGCGTTCGCCGAGCGCGGCCTCCCAGCTGAAGGCGACGATGGCGTCGAGACCCACCCCGCCCGCTGCACCGGAGGAGGACGACGACTGCTTCGTCGCCTTGGCTCGCAGGCCGAGGCGCGGGCGGTGAGACCACCACGACGGCAGCAGCACGCCGATGCCGGCGTCGTCGAGGGCGCCCATCCGCTCGCGCAGCAGCCGGAGGACCGACACATCGTCGAGGGCGAGGCTGTCCGGCGCCGCCTCGTCGAGGGCCCCCGCCAGCTCGGGCGCCAGGCGAGCCATCCGGCCGAGCGCGGTGAGAACGTCCTCGATCACCGACGGGCCGAACGGCGATCGGCCGGCCCAGACGTCGCCCAGAGGGAGCACCAGGCTCGGCTCGTCGCGATCCTGGGCCAGCAGCTCCACCGTCCACCGGTCGCCCCGTTCCGGCTCGCAGATGCGCAGGCAAAGCCGCACCCGCCCCTCGACAACGGCGCCGCTGCGGACCCACGCCGCAACCGCGCCGGCGAGGGCGCGCACCTTGGCCGGGTCGAGCGACGCCGGCAGCCACGGGTCGGCGGAGACCAGCGACCGGGCCCAGGCGTCGGCCACGGTTCGGCGCCCCCCTCGCCGGGGCACCAGGGCGGGCTTGGCGCCGGCGAGGTTGCCGCGGACCTGGGCGTCGACCGAGCTGGCCAGGCGGTCCGCGGCCCGGCGCTGGCCCTCGTCGGAGGGGTCGGTGACGAGGCCGGCGATGAGGGAGCGGTGTGACGCCGCCGGCAGCGGCCACCACCACGAGCGGCTGCGCCCGTCCGCCTCGACGGTGAGGCCGGGCACGACCCGGCCGGCGGCGACCATGGCCCGGGCGACGTCGACGAACGCTTCGTCGCCAGGCTCGACGGCCGTCGTCACGGGCTGGCGGGCCACGGTCGACATCATGCCGCTCGAGGCCGGCGCCGGCGAGGATGGCGTTCAAAGTGACCTCATTCACCGCTGTCGCTGGTGGCGGGTCGCTTTGTACGCATCCACCCACGCCCGCGTGCTGCGCCACTGGCCGTCTGCGCCCTTCTGCGCCCGCAGACGGCCACGGTTGGCCGCAACCCGAAGGGCGCCCTCGGTGAGCACCCGATCGGCCAGGGCGGTCAGAGGCACGAGCTGCTCCGGGCCGGCGACGGCGGGGACGACGAACCGGTAGAGGTTGTCGAGCACCGACCGGGCCAGGAGCTCGGCCAGCGGTCCGGGGTCGCCTCGGTCCCCGGCCTGAAGGGCTCGCAGGTAGCGGCCCCGGTCCCGGAGGTACACAATGGCGGGCGCATACCCCAGCCGGAGCAGGACGAGGTTCAGCAGGAGCCTTCCGGTCCGGCCGTTTCCGTCCAGGAACGGGTGGATGCGCTCGAAGCGGCTGTGTGCTGCCGCCAGCTCGACGACCGGCCGCTCGACGTCGCCAAGCCGGTCGACGTGCCGCACCCAGTCCCTCATTGACGCTGGCACGTCGGGCCACGGAGGAGGGGTCATCCCGCCGGGGAAGGGTGCGATGTCGTGCTCCCGGTAGTTGCCTGGCACCTCCCGCTCGGTCCCCTGGGGATGCGGGGCGACATCCCAGACCGGGCCCAGCGCCATCCGGTGCACCTGTCGCACCTCGGTGAGAGTCAGCAACGAGCCGTCGGTCCACGCGCCCGGATTCAGCGCCTGGCCGTAGACCCAGAGAGCGGCGTCGGCGTACCCCTTCACCTCCAGGTACTCCCGAAGCTCCTTGCCACCGACGGCGTGCCCGTCGCGCAGGAGGATCTCCACTTGTTTCAGCACCAGGGTGTTGCCCTCGATCGCCGTCGAGTTGTGGGCCTCCCGGTACCAGATTTCGGTCCAGATCCCCTGAGCCTCCGAGGGATCGGGGAGACCTCCCAGCCGATCTCGCAGCTCCCCGATGGCCTCGTCGAGGCGATCAAGGATTTGGTCACGGCTCGGACGTCCCGGCATGATCTCTCCGAGCACACTTGTACGGTGAGGGTTCTTTAAGCGTACCGTACAACTTCGGGCGGCGAGAACTCGGTTGCGACGCCGGCCGTCCGCCCACCATTGTCGGACGCGCATCCAACGCACCGCTGGGACACGCCGTGTCTGACTTCGAAGAACCCGGGCTGCATGTCATCAAGTTCCCGCCCGAGGCCGGGGCGGAGTGGCGCGCCCAGGCTCAGCAGCACCGCGCCGAAGCGCGGGACCGGTACGTCGCGCACCTGGCCTCCGTGTCGGCTGACGCAGCGGCAGTCCTCGATGCGCTGACGACCTGGAACGACATCACCACCGGGGAACCCTGCATCTGCGGGTGTCACCCGAGGCTGCCGGGGTCGGACTTCCACGACTACGGCTTCGCATGTTCGTGTCGATCGACGCCGGCCGAGCGAGCGCGGCAAACGGACGCTTGGATGACGGAGCTCGACGAGTTCTGGGCATCACCCGAGGGCATGCGCCTGACCGCCGAGCGGGAAGCCGACAAGGCGGAGCTGACGAGCTGGCTCGCCGGCGACGGCGGTGTCTCCATCCGCTCCTATGGCGGCTCGGCCCCGGAGCAGTGGTGGGGCGCCGTCGATGGTCATTCGTTCTACTTCCGCGAGCGCCACGGCGTCTGGCGGATCGAGTTGGATCTGCGGCCGTCCGGCCAGTTCATGAACGTCTGGCTCGGAGGGGATATGGACGACGATGCCAGCTTCGAACAGCGGGAGATCGAGACCGGCGACATCATCGCCGAGGGCACCACCACAGTCGCTGGCTACGGCGTCTTCCCCGTCGAGCGAGTGCGATTCATCGTCAATGTGATCCGTGGTCACCTCGCACGACAGCGCTGCACCGTCCACTCCGACGATCGCCACGCGCTGGAGGTGCTTTGGGCCCGTCCGCTGGCGTGGTGCCCGGCGTGTGGGACGTCGCTCTCTCCGTAGCCGGTAGTCGCTGCACGGCGGTCATGGAGGCGGCAGCGACGCTCGGACATCCTTCATGCGTCGGTACAGCCGGAGCGGGTGTTCAGGCGCCCGGATGAATCCGTGCCGCTCATAGAAACGGGCGGCCTGCTCGTCGAGGGCGTCGACCACGACCAGCCGCGCCGCGGCGGCCTCGCCGGCGGCCACTGCCTTGCGGAGCGCCTCGGCGAGCAGCAGTGCTCCCAAGCCGGCGGCCTGATGAGCTTGGTCGACGGCAAGACGAGCGAGCAGCACCATCCCGATTGGATAGCTCGGGAGGCCTCGTACGAGCTTGGCCGGCGCTTCATTGCGCAACACCGAGCCCATCGTGAGGCTGAAGTACCCGACCACCTCGCTGTTGACCGTCAGGACAAAAGTACGGGCCGAGTCCATTTGCTGGGCGGCAAGTGCGTGCCGTCGGAGCCAGTTGTCCAGTTCCTCGTTGCCCGAGTTGAAGTCGGTCAGGACGTGGTGCGCTCCAAGTCGTTCGAGCCGTAGCGCAGGGCGGCTCACGCCTCAGGGAGCTTCGGGTTCCTCTTGAACAGCTCGACGAGCTCGGGTACCGGCTCGGCTGGCTTGTCGAGCTCGGCAATGAATCGATCGAAGGCGTCGTTGGAGAGCACGAGCTCCTGGTGCTGCTTCACAACCCGCTTGGCGCGTGCCGTCACGGTCTCGAGCATGAACGCCGTGACCGTCGACCCCTCGAGATCGGCGGCCTGTCGGACGAGGGCATCCTGTTCGGGGGTGACCCGCACCTCCAAGCGGTGCCGCCGGGACGGAGAGACACCCGGGTTGCTCATGGCCGAGAGTATATCGTCCGGACACTGTCCGGACGAAGTGCCGGTGAGGCGCCGCCGAAGCTACCGCTCAGGAGGCTGGCCGGAGTCGTTCGTCGAGCCGGGCGGCGATCTCCGCCACGGTAGGGACGGCATACGGACCGGGCTGCACCAGCCGTTCCCGAGCCGCCCGCGGCCAGGTCACCAGCACCCCGTTGAGCTCGAACGGCCTGGCGAACCACGAGAAGTCGCCGTCGACGAAGCACAGCATCGGACGCACGGGCACGTCGGCCCAGTCCTCGCCCAGCGTTCGGCGAACGGCGTCGACCTGCTTGGCCATCCCGTCCACCAGCCTCGTGCAGTCCCGCCGGCCGACGAACAGCCGCACGTCCGTGGAAAACCAGCCGCCGACGTCCCGCTTCGCCACCCGCCCCGAGTACCGCTTGGCGTCGATGACCCACACGCCGGCCGGCGTGACGGCCAGATGGTCGATGTTCGCCTGGCCGCCGCCTGGCCGGAGCCGGTCGTGGATGGCCACGACGCCGGCGCCGGCGAGCCCGTCGAGGCCGGCGGCAAGCTTCTCCTCGCCGACGGCGCCCTTGTCCCAGTTCTTGATGTCCTGCGGCTCGTCCGTGACGGCGAGGATGAGCCCGCCGAGGTGCGGATGCCGGGAGCGGATCGTCGTCTCTCGCCTGGTCCGCTTCTCCTCGGCCATTTGCCGCGCCGATCCCCCAGCCACTCCTCGCCGCAGCTCGGCGACTGGCGGGGCGACGGGGCCCGGAGCGCCCTCGCACGCCTCGCAGCGGGCGGTCTTGGTGCCGGCGTCCCACCACGCGCTCGTCTTCGGAGCGAGGGCCGCCGCGCAACCCGAGCAGGTTGCGGCGTAGCGAAGGCGAATGAGTCGACCAGGCACGCTTGGTACCGGTCGGCACGTGGACCGCGAGCCTGAAGGGTCAACCCACAGGCGACTGCCTGGTTCGGGATAGGCACAGTGGCGACGTGGCCGGCGGCTCACCTTTCCTCGACGCTCCGCCGTCGTCGTGGCTCGCCGCCAACCGCTCGAGGGAAGGCGTCAGTTCCCTGCGCCGTCCTTGTCCGGGTGAGGGACGGCCTGGACGCGTAGGCCGTCGATGCCCTCGAAGTCGCGGGGGTTGCACGTGTAGACCGGCAACCCCTTCGCAAGGGCCGTCGCCGCGATCATGGCGTCGAAGGCACGGGCTGCACTCTTGCGACCGGACGCCCGCAACGAGGCCGCAACGGCGCCGAAAGCCCGAGCGGCTTGGGCGTCGAAAGGGAGCGGGTCGAACGCCGCCTCAGTCTGCTGAAGCCGGGCCTGACGGGCCGCCCGTTCCCTGTCGCTCGCGGCGACGAGCGGGCCGACCGAGAGTTCGGCGAGCGTGACTGTGGTGATGAGGGGCTCAGCCGGGAGAGCGTCGGGATCGAGCCGGTCGATGAGCACGAGCGTGCTCGTGTCCAGCACGCCAGCGCGTTTCTCCATCACAGCGACTGGTCGACAATAGCGTCGATGTCATCGCGCAGGCGGTCCACGTCCACCTGCGGAAGGTTGCGGAACCGCTCAATGAGCGCTTTCGTACCGAGAGGGCGTCTCGGCAAGGGCCGAAGCTCGGCGACCGGCTCCCCATCGCGGGTGATCGTGACGCTCTCGCCGGACTGGACGCGGCCGATCACCTCCGCACCATGATTCCGTAGTTCTCGGATCGACGCCTCACTCACCCACGTAATGTATCACGCGTGATACAGACGACGCAGGGAACCCTTTTCGGTATCAGAGTGATACCTTGTAGAGGTGGCCATGACGTTGCGCCTCACCGAGGACGAGCAGGCGGCGCTGCGCGAGCGCGCCGCGATCGAGGGGATCTCGATGCAAGAGGCGGCGCGTCGAGCGGTTCGCGACTACGTGACCCAGGGACAGCATCGGGACCGTGTCTCGGCGGCCGCCCGACGGGTCATCGAGGCCCACGCTGTCGCCCTCGAACGTCTTGGCCAGTGACAGCGAGGCGATCGAGTTCCTTACGGTCGAGGACCTCGTCGCCTTGGCGACCATGCTCCTCGGCAAGCCGCCCTCCATACGGGACATGGGGCTGCTCGGCTCCGCGGCGGCTCGACCCGAGACCACAGTCTTCGGGACCGATGCGTACCCCGACGTCTGGGCCAAGGCCGCGGCCCTGCTTCAGTCGGTCGTGAAGAACCATGCCCTCCTCGACGGCAACAAGCGCCTCGGGTGGCTCGCCACGGCGGTGTTCCTGGAGATCAACGGTGTGCCTGTCGTCCACGCCCCGAACGACGGCGTCTACGACCTCGTGCTGGGAGTCGCAGCCGGAGATGCCACCGTGAACGAGATCGCGACCGCGCTTCGGCTGCTGGCAAGCGGCGACGTCTGACCTCGAAGGCGCTTCTGAGATCAGTCTTACGCGCCCCGGAGCCACAGGACTCCTGATGATAGCGGTGCTATCGTCGGTCCCAGGAGGTAGTCCCATGCCAGACATCCTCATCCGCGACCTGCCCGAGCACGTCGTCGCCGCCATCGACGCGAATGCCCAGCGCCTCGGCCTCTCCCGCAACGAGTACCTGCGCCGACAACTCGGCACCGAGTCCGGTCCTCACGAGACGGTCACGGTCGCCGATCTCAAGCGCTCGGCCGAGGTGTTCGCCGACATCAACGATCCCGACGTGATGTCCGGCGCATGGAGCTGAGAGTCTGAGCCAAGCCGTGTCGAAGACGTCGCCCACCTGGCTGATCGACAAGTCGGCCTATGCCCGCCTCGGGCGGAGCCCCGATGACCAGACGTGGGCCGGCCGCATCGACCGAGGGCTGGTGCGCATCACGACGCTCACACGCCTCGAGCTGGGCTACTCGGCCCGCACAGCCGCCGACTGGAGGGCAGAGCTGGATGCCCCCCCTCTTGCCGCCATGCCGGTCCAGTACCTCACCCCGGCCATCGAAGACCGCGCGATCGAGGTCCAGCTTCTCCTCGCCGACCGGGGCCGACACCGGGCTCCGAGCATTCCGGACCTCATGGTCGCGGCCGCGGCTGAGCTCGCCGGCCTGATCGTCCTACATTTCGACAAGGACTTCGACTTGATAACGGAGGTGACTGGCCAGCAGGTCCAGCGGTTGGCCGTCGACGACGGAAGTCCGTGAGGGGGCGGAGGACCCCTGCGACACACCCAGGTTCGCTGTCAGACGGGATGGGCTCGCCGACCCGCAGGCAAATGATGGCACCGCCCCGCAGGGACCGAGCCAGGCGGTCGGGATACCAGATGTCGGCGTCACTCACCGAGTGGCTACATCAGGCCGGCGAGCCGGTAGAGCACGAGAGACCCGGCGACGGCCACGTTGAGGCTTGCGCCACGCCCGACCATCGGGATCTCGACGACCTCGTCGATCAGATCCCATGCCTCCGCCGGCACGCCATGGTGCTCGTGCCCCAGCAGGACGACGGTGCGCGTCCGAGCCGCCTCCAGCCTGGTGAGCGGCGTGGCGTCCTCAGCCAGCTCGGCGGCGACGATCCGACTCGTCCCACGCTGCTCCCTGATCCAGCTCAGCTTCGATATCCGCACCCAGTGGACGTGAGGCCGGCGAGGCAGGGTGTCTCCTCTGTCGAGCGCCCGGTGATAGTGGTCCGTACTGGGCACGGCCATGCAGGCGCCGACGGCCTCGCAGGTTCGAAGCAGCGTCCCGAGATTCGCCTCGTAGGCCACCCACAGCGGGGCGACGATCAGATGGTCACAGCAGCCGTGTTGGCGCGGTCGGCGCTGCTTACGCAAGTCCGTCCGGCGGGTCTTGTCCCCCGGCGTCACCCGCGGGAGAGGGAACTCCTCGTCATGTTCATTCGGGACGCTCTTGGCGGCGGCGTCGGGCCATCGACAAGCCCACAGGGGCAACTGGAAGGACAAGCTACGCCGCTGGGCGCGTGTCGGCCTCGTGACAAGCGTTACCGGAGGTTCAAAGTTCGCCGATAATCGGTTGACATCGTCCGCAGAATGCCTACTATCGATGTCCATGGCACGCGTACACATCGTCGAAACGAAGCTCCGGGGAACAGCCCCGTTGAGCGTCGGCGCGTACCCGTGCCTGCCCGGTCTGTCACTCGATGAGCGACAGTCGGCTGGTCGGGAAGCCGGGTACACCGGCAGTACCGACGTTCGCTTGTAGCTGACGCTCCTTCGTTCGCTCCGCATCCTCATAGTTGACGCGCGCCCCGTCATGCGCATGTTCACTTGGGCTCGAGCCAGTGGTGGCGCCGCGGTCTCCAACACCGATGGCCGGGGGTTCGACACCTTCCGAGCCTGCTCATACGCGCCGGATCACCAGTCCGGACGCGAGCATCTTGACAACTGCAGAGCATCGTCGTCGGGGCCATTTCCCTATGGCCCCGCATGGGTCGGTCGCGCCATGGGGCGCAGCTGGCGGTAATCCAGCCGTCTTCCCGACACAGGGGGTTCGATTCCTCTCCGACCCACGACCAACGATGCGCGTCACGCCTGACAGGTAGGGCACCGGGCTCTTACCCCGGAGAAGACTGGGTTCGAGACCCAGGGCGCGCACGAGCAAACGCCGCCGTAGCTCAGCCGGTCAGAGCGACTGCCTGTCGAGCAGAAGGCCACGGGTTCGAGTCCCGTCGGTGGCGCCACCCGTCGACGTAGTCCAATGGAGAGGGCACCGGCCTACGAAGCCGGAGGGTGCAGGTTCGACCCCTGCCGTCGACGCCACCTCGCCGTAGCTCAGTGGAGAGAGCACCGCCCTCCGAAGGCGGGTGTCGCACGTTCGAATCGTGCCGGCGAGGCTGAGCCGACCCGGCTCAAGGTGCAGCCCACGGAAGGGATCCGGCCGGATCAGGAGCCCGGTTGCTAACCGGGTACGGGGTTACGCCCGTGCGAGTTCGAGTCTCGCCCCTTCCGCCGCTGGCGAGGAAGCGACCCGGCTGGATGAGGAGCCTGTCTCGAAAACAGGTACGGGTCTCACGGCCCCTGGGCGTTCGAGTCGCCCCGCTTCCGCTCTCGCCGCGATCGTCAAGTGGTCATGACGCCGGGTTCTCATCCCGGAAGCCGGGGTTCGACTCCCCGTCGCGGTACGCAATCGATTGCCAGGTGGTCCAGTGGCACGGACAGCCGGCTGTTACCCGGAGGACGAAGGTTCGACCCCTTCCCTGGCAGCGCCACGCCCGATGGCTCGCCCCAGAAGCACGCATTTCGGCCAGCGGCCCGAACGCTCTTCGAGTTGGGCGTGTTCCGAGGCTCGGGCCGAGGATTCAGGCACGCGGCTGCAAACCGCGACACGCAGGTGAGAGTCCTGCTCGGGCGTCCATCTCGTGGTCGTCGTTTCAACGGACAAGGATCCCGGCACGCCACGCCGGGGACGAGGGTTCGATTCCCTCCGACCACACCGAGGCACAACTACACCGAGAGGAGGTGTCCACCATGCCCACGACCATCAACCCCAAGCTCGTCTCCTGGGCGAGCGATATCGAGCCCGACACCATCCGCCAGGCCGAGAAGACGGCCCGCCTGCCTATCGTGGAGGGCCACGTGGCCCTCATGCCCGACGCCCACGTCGGCATCGGTGCCACCGTCGGCTCGGTGATCCCAACGCTCGGTGCCGTCATCCCGTCGGCCGTGTGCGTCGACATCGGCTGCGGCATGATTGCCGCCGAGCTCGACATCACCGAGGACCAGCTTCCCGACAACCTCGAGCCGCTCCTTGGTCTCATTGAGCGGGCGGTACCGGCCGGCGTGGGCAAGGGCCACGACAAGGCCGGCAACGCCGCCGGCCGCTGGCTGTCGAACCACCGCCCGGCCACCGAGCTGTCGGCGGCCCAGGCCGACAAGGCGGCCAAGCAGTTCGGCACGCTCGGCTCGGGAAACCACTTCTTCGAGCTGTGCGTGGACGAGCGGGCCCGGGTCTGGGTCGTGCTCCACTCGGGCAGCCGGGGCATCGGCAACCAGCTGGCCCAGATGCACATCGCCAAGGCCCGGCGCCTGGCCAAGGCCGCCGAGCTCGCACTCGAGGATCCCGACCTGGCCTGGTTCGTCCAGGGCACGCCGGAGTTCGAGGCCTACGTCACCGACATGGGCTGGGCCCAGGACTACGCCAAGGCCAACGCAACTCGATGATGGACCGGGCATTGGCCGAGGTGCTGCGCTTTATCGGCACCGGCTCCGAGACCCGCCGCATCAACTGCCACCACAATTTCAGCCTCCCTCGAGGTCCATCAGGGCCGGGAGCTGTGGGTCACCCGCAAGGGCGCCATCCGGGCCGACGTCGGCGACTTCGGCGTCATCCCGGGCTCGATGGGGACCCGCAGTCACATCGTCGAGGGCAAGGGCAACGAGGCGAGCTGGACGTCGTGTAGCCACGGCGCCGGCCGGCGCCACAGTCGGACCAAGGCCCGCAAGCTGTTCACCAACGCCGAGCTGGTCACGGCCATGGCCGGCAAGGTCTGGCTAGCCGACCGGGCCGGCGCCCTTCTCGACGAGATCCCGGCCGCCTACAAGGACATCGACCAGGTCATGGCCGACCAGGCCGACCTCGTCACCGTCCTGCACACCCTGCACCAGGTCCTCAATTACAAGGGGACGTGAGCAGTCGCTACCTGGTCCCGCCCGCCGTGCCCACCGCGGGCGGGACCACCCTGCCGGTGAGGTCCTGAGGGTAAGGACGCTCGCGTCGTAACCGAGAAAGAGCGGGTTCGATCCCCGCCGCCGGCCCCGTTTCTCCTCGCCCGATGTGCAGACCGGGGGCTACTTCATCTGTCAAATGAATGCCCGCCAAGGGCGCACCCTCCGGTCGTCCGGTTCCCGGGCGAGACACGGTCCTGAAGCTCTGACGGTGGAGCGGCCGGCTGAAACCCGGCAGGAGCAGGTTCGAGCACTGCCGGGACCACAAGCTCGAGGGGCATGAGCCAGACGGAGACGGCACCGCGCTGATACCGCGGGACGAAGTGGTTCGACTCCACGATGCCCTACGTGAATTCGCGACGAGTAGGTCAGTGGCCAGACCGCCTCTCTTACAAAGAGGATGCCGGAGGTTCGACTCCTCCCTCGTCGACTGTGGCCGAAGTAGAAGTGGACGACACGCCGGGACGTGGCCCCGGAAGAAGCCGGTTCGAGTCCGGCCGGTCACCCCATCACCATCACTGCGGGGGATCTGGCGATCAGCGGGGTCTCATACGCCCTGCGCGCGGGTTCGATCCCCGCCCCCGCCACCACGGGCCGGTGGCGCAACAGGAAGCGTGACTCCCTTGCAAGGAGGCGGTTGCCGGTTCGAGTCCGGCTCGGTCCACCAATGCTGACGTAGCCCAACGGGAGAGGCACGGCGCTCAGACCGCCGCCAGTGTCGGTTCGAATCCGACCGTCAGTACCCGAGTTCCGGAACACGCCCGTCTCGAAGAGGCGTTCGGGCCGCAGGCCCGAAGTGCGTGCTTCCGGGACGAGCCAGCCAACTGGATGTGGCGCAATGGGAGCGCACCGGCCCTGGGAGCCGGGGGTTGGGAGTTCGAGTCTCTCCATCCAGACCATTGCGAGGTAGTGCAACCGGCACCACGCCTGGCTCTGAACCAGGAAATCCGGGTTCGAATCCTGGCCTCGCAGCTGAACGACGATGCTCCGCAGCCGAGTCGGCCTGATGCGTAGGCGGGGGTTCCTTCGCCTCTTAAGCGGGTGGTTGCGGGTTCGAGCCCCGCCGCCCGGCACCACCATGCCGGGCGTAGCTCAACGGTAGAGCACCTTGTGTCCTCCGCCGTCTGGTTCCCAGGCCGACTCGATCACCGGTCAGCTGCGAAGGACGGGCTTCCTCCATGGTGAGGGGCGTCACGGGCGACCGTGCGCCCGCCGTTCGACTCGGCACCGCTCGTCCGCCCTGTTCCCTGACCGGACCATCTCCATCGACAACCCACCAAAGGAGCACCGCCATGACCAAGTTCTCGGGCACCCGCCGCCGCCCGCTGCGGGCCAACCTCACCGCGCCCGTGCGCACCACCGACCGGCGCACCCTCACCCATGAGGGTGCCCTCGCTTTCGTGCGTGACGCCGAGTCGGAGCTGTTCCTGCTCGCCGCCACCAACATGGTGGGCGAGGACACCTTCTACGAGCGCGCCCCTGCTCGCGGCGCCCGCTTCGCCGCCCTCGTCCACCAGGTCACGGCGGCCAACCCGGCGTTCGTCGCCGGCCTCGCTCCGTACCTACGGACGACGCTTCTGATGCGTTCGGCCGCGGTGGTGATGGCGGCCGAGTACGTGGCCGCCGGCGGCCCGCACGGCCGCGCCGTCGTCGACGGCGTGCTCCAGCGCGCCGACGAGCCGGCCGAGCTGCTCGGCTACTGGCTCACGACGCATGGTCGCAACCTGCCGATGGCCGTCAAGCGCGGCGTGGCCGACGCGGCCCGACGCCTCTACAACGAGCGCGCCGCCCTGCGCTACGACGGCCTGTCGCGCCAGGTCCGCATGGCCGACGTGATCGAGCTGACCCATCCTCAGCCGCGTGACGACCGCCAGTCCGCCCTGTTCCGCTGGCTGCTCGACCGTCGCCACCACGACGACGCGGTGGCCGCCACGGACCGCCTGCCGGTGCTCGCCGCCGCGGCCGCACTCGACGCCGTCCCGGCAGACGACCGTCGATCGGTCCTGCGCGAGCGGGGCCCGGCCGCGCTGGCCGAGGCCGGTATCTCGTGGGAGCGCCTGTCGGGCTGGCTGCCCGGCGGCATGGACGCCGAGGCGTGGGCCTCGGTCATCCCGTCGATGGGCGTGATGGCCCTGGTCCGCAACCTTCGCAACTTCGACGAGGCCGGTATCGACGACGCCGTGGTCGACACCGTTATCGCCAAGATCACCGACCCCGACCAGGTGGCCAAGGCCCGGCTTTTCCCCTACCAGGTGTGGGCGGCGTACAAGCACGCGCCGTCGGACAACTGGAAGCGAGCCCTTGGCCGCACCCTCGACCTCACGGTCGCCAACATCCCAACGCTCGACCGCACCCTCGTGGTGATCGACACCTCGTCGTCCATGACGGCGCCGGTGTCGGGCCGATCGAAGCTGTCGCGGGTGGAGGTGGCCGCGGTCATGGCCATGGCCACGGCCAAGCGGTCGACCGATGTCGAGGTTGTCATCTTCGGCGACCGGAACCGCCGGCTGCGCGAGCTCGCCGGCATCTCGCTGCTCGGCGGTGTGGCCAAGGTGGTCGACCTGGTCGGCTCTGTCGGCCACTCGACGTTCGGCCACACCGCCATCGCCCGCCACTTCGACCCGAACCGTCACCGGCGGGTCGTCATCTTCACCGACGATCAGCAGCACGACTCGGGCCGAGTCCGGCTCGACCACGTGCCGCTGATCTACACGTTCGATCTGGCCGGCTACCGCCCGTCCGCCCTGCCGGCGGGCCAGCGTGGCCGCTACACCCTGGGCGGCTTCACCGACGCCACCTTCTCGGTGATGAAGGTGCTGGAGGACGGCCGGGACGCCGGCTGGCCGTTCATGGCGTGAGCTTGCGCCGGGCTCGACTCCAGCCTCTGCAAGCATGGCCGGCGTCGTGGCGACGACGCCGGCCGCAGGGGGCCTGCGCCCGCAAGATTATCCACGACCTGGAGAGTACTCTTCACTCCGTGGATAAACGACCTGCGCCCTCCCTCCTGCCGATTCTGCGTTCCCAGCAGCAGGGCGAGATTCTTGCGCTCGTACTCGGCGACCCCGGGCTCGAGCTGAGCCTCACTGACCTCGCTCGCCGGGCCGGGGTGCCACACCCGTCTGTGCACCGTGAGATTGAACGTGCGGAGTCCGCTGGCATCGTCACCAGTCGCAAGGTTGGCAACACCAGACTCGTGCGGGCGAACGTCGATAGCCCCTACTACCCCGGCCTCGCCGACGTGCTCACGCGGGCGTTCGGAGTCCCGGCAGTCATCGCCGATGCCATCGGCGCCATCGACGATGTGGACGAGGCATACCTGTACGGATCGTGGGCGGCGCGTCACGCCGGCGAGCCCGGCACCCGGCCGGTCGGCGATATTGACGTGCTGATCCTGGGCAACCCAGACCGGGATCTCGTGTACGCAGCGCTCCGCACCGCGGAGGAAAAGTTGGGCCGCCCGATCCAGGTCACGTTCCGGGAGCCAGGGTGGCTGGAGTCCGGCGAGGGGTCGTTCCACGACACCGTCACGAGCCGACCCCTACTACCGCTGCACCGGGAGATCAGTCGAGAACGAAGCGGCCCGGCGGATCGACGGTAAGAAGCTCCCTGACGCCGGCCACCGCACCACTGCTCTTCTCCAGTGCCCACTCCGCATCCGCTACGCCGAGTGGCGGGGAGGAAGGGTCGAAGTACTGGGCTGAGTGGCGTGTCCGTCGAAGTCGCTCGAACGTGGGCTTGGCGAACTGCTCGACGTGCCGACCGAACTGGGCCGACACGGCATCTTCGACGGTGACATGGGAACCTTCGCCGCCGGTGGAGCGGAGACCCTGACGGACGAGCAGCGCCTCTGCGGCCATGCGATAGGCGTCATATGCCTCTGCGTACGCTCCATCGATATCCCCCAGCTCCAGGCCGGCGGCGGCCGTCCGGAGGCGCCGCTCGGCTCGTTCGACGGCGGTCGATGCGGCCGCCACCGGATCGATCGCCCGGATCGCCTCGAGGCGGCCTCGCTCGACCAGGAACGCTACCGTCCGCTCCCCTGTGGCCCACCGTGCCACTACGACGCCTCCGGCTCGTCACCAGGCGGCCGGAAGAATGCCTTGCCGACGATCTCTGCCGCTCGCTGATCGGCACCGGGCATGAGGTGGCTGTAGATCTTCAGCGTCGTCGAGGTGTCCCGGTGGCCCAGCCGGGCGGACACGGTGGTGATGGCCTCGCCGGCATCGAGCAGGAGCGACGCCTGGAGGTGGCGCAGGTCGTGCAGGCGGGCCTCGACGCCGACCTCCCGGCACAGCCGGCGCCAGGCCTGACCGACCCGGTTCGGTGGCAGCGGCTCGCTGCTGCCCGGGGACCGAGGGAACACGAAGCCGTCCGCCGAGAACTCCTCCCCGGCCGTCTCGGCGAGCTCCTTGGCCAGGTCCCGCTGGGCCCGAAGCATGCGCGCCGTCTCTCCGTCGATCCGGATCCAGCGCAGCGCATGTGTCTTCGTGTCGTACACCGTCCGCCGGGCTTCGAGGTCGAGGACGGCCCGCCGGATGACCACCCGGGCGGCGTCGCCGTCGAGATCGACGTCGGACCACTTGAGCGCGCAGACCTCGCCTCGCCGGCAGCCGGTGGCGGCGACGATCCGGAACACGATGGCGTTCTCGGGGTTCCTCGACGCCGCAGCGCGGTCGAGCACGCGGAGAACGTCGACGACAGTGGGGGGCACGGTCTCGACCGAGTGCACCCGGGGCGGCGTGGCCCGCTCGATCGGGTTGCGGTCCAGCCAGCCCCAGCGCACGGCCTGGGCGAAGGCGGCGCGCAGCACAGTGTGGAACCGCAGCACTGTGGCCGGCTTCCGGCTCGTCTGCCTGGCGAGAAACCGGTACAGGTCGTCGACAACCTTCGGCGTGACCTTGGCCAGCGGCTGAGCCAGGAAACCCGGCGGGAGCTGGCGGACGAGCCGGCGGTACCCGTGGAGTGTCGACGGTGAGCGGCCGACGTTCTCGATGTGCTCCAGCCACGCGTCCAGCAGCTCGGCAACCGTGCACTTCTTGGGCTCGACGACGCCGCCGTCGACCTCGGTGACGAGAACGGCGAGAGCGCTCGAGGCCTGGCGCTTGGTCCCCCCGGAACGTTCTCGTGCGGTACTGCTTGCGGCCGGTGAGGGGGTCGGCGCCTGCGAAGGCCCGCAGCTCCCAGTAGCCCGGGCGCTTCTCCCGCATCGACCCTTCATCGCCGCCTCCGGATGCCACACCGCCTGGTCACGAAACCCAGTTTGGCCGTTAGATGGGACACTTAGATGGGACAAACGCGTTATGTAAGGCATCTTCTGAGAGCGGTTCCCACGACCCAACGCTCTGACCAAGACTTTTGCCGGCGCCCTCGGCAGGATTCGAACCTGCGACACACGGTTTAGGAATTGCCTACATGAGCTGTCAAGGAGTGTTGCCGGCTGCCGAAATAGCTGGTCAGGAGCGGTGCCCAATGCCGGCTAGTTCCGTCCAGTACCGGTGGATATCGCAGTGTGGATGGGCAGCCGGATGGGCAGCGGTGATTGGGTCACGGGCATCCTGCCGGCACGGCTCGATTCATCAGTTGTCCTGGCGGACGGACTCAATCGTCCGGAAACAACGTTGGGCGCGAGGATCGCGCACGCTGGCCCTTCGGCTTGCTGCGACCGCCGGACTGGCGGCGGAGCGTCCCGCGCAACTTCGCGATGGTCAGTGCAGGGCGACTCGTATGCAGCATGGCATGACAGTTCGGGCACACGGGACGGAGATCGGCGATGGGGTTCACCTCGTAGTTCTCGCCGACGGTCGATAGCTCACGAAGGTGGTGGACGTGGATGAAGCCTTTGGCGAACGGACCGTATGCCTCCTCGAAGTCGATTCCGCAGACGACGCAGGCGTGGCCCCAGCGTTCGATGCACGCCCGGCGGGCGGCTCGATCTCGTTCGTAGTGGTTCACCTGGATCCGAGTCAGAGCGCCCTCTGGAAAGGTGCCGGGGAACGACTCCTCAGGCGACAGGTAGACGACTTGGCCGACGTGGCTTTCCCAGAGTGCTTCCAAGTCCTCGGCGGCGGAGTGTACGGCAACGCCGGATGCCTGGAATCGGTCCCAGTGCTCCGAGGGGATCACCTGTTTGAGGGCCTCGACCGGTAGGCGGTCCTCCGGTGCGAGCACAGTCTCCCACTCGACTCCGGCGTACATCGTCGTCCGCTCCGATCCGTCCCAGTGGGCCGCTGGGTAAACCTCTGACGTGAAGCGCCCACTTGCGACTATTCCACGATCACGACGTTGACGGAGCATGAAGGCACGGTCTCCGGGGTAAATCCCGCCCTTCCTTGCCGCCGCACTCCATTGCCGCGTCACTCGCTGGCCCAGAGCCGTGCTGGCAATGACGCTCGCGTAGTCGTCCTCGGGCCACCCGAGGTCGTTATCCGGGTTCCACGTGAGTACGAAGGTTCCGGTCACGGTTCGGGGGCTCCCGTCGCTTGACACTGACGCTGGTCGACGAGGTCGAGGGCGTCACAGGTCATCATATTCAGAGACCGCAGGCACGTCGGAGCGCCGACCGGCGTGCGGACACCTTCGCTGAGAACGGGTGGGCACTTTGGTCGATGTTCAGCGGTGGGCGCAGCGCGAGGATTACTTCGGCCTCGCACGTCCAAGGGGACGGGTGTCGAGCGAATGTGACACCGCAGTTCCTGTCGATCCACTGTTGCAAGGGGCCTTCGGAGACCAACCGTGACCGATCGCTCCCAAGCTTAGGTTTCAACGCAAGCGAGTCGACTAGGAGGGCAGCGAGAGACTGTCGGAACGTCGAGCCGCCGATATTTCCCGTGGTGTGGTCCCGCCCGACTCGATCTGCAAGTGTCCGGGTACCGGGCGCTCGCGGCGCGACGCCGACATAAAGGAGGGACCACATGCCGTCGATGGGCGGTCGCGCTTTGATCGGGATGCTTGGATCAGCATCGCCTAGCGCCTCGGCGTGACACCACCAGGCGTAGAGACCAGACGCCGCTGGCGGGCGAGCTTGTTGCGCGTTCTGAACAGGGCCATGGAGTAGCTCATTTATGGCTTTCGCCCATGCCTGTCTCCGGAGCGTCGTCCGTGCCGCCCGCCGGCCCTCGCCGCGTCAGCGCTCGGGCGTTCGACGCTTGCAATGCCTCAATCTTGGCCTGACGTTCCGGCGTGCCGCGGCGGGCTCGGATCGCGGCCAGCCGGTCCCGTGCCTCATCGTCGTACTTGCGCTCGGCCACGCTGGGCGTCCCCTTCGCTAGATCGACCCGCATCGAGACTACTGATGCTACGACAGCAGCAGGGTGCGAGCGGTGGCGGATCAGGGGCTATCAAAGAGAGCGACATTTTGGGGCCGTCGTCTCGGACCGAGCGATACGCACAAATTGGTGCCACGAAGCGGCGCTAGCAGCGGCTATTGCCCGAAGACGACGCAGTAAGTCAATCCGTCCAGCACATAGAAGTCAGTCTGTCGGGGGCAGGACGCCGACGACGATACGGACGCAATAACTCGGCCGTCGTGAGTCTGATCGCATGGAACCGGATGGGCGCGATTTTGATCGTTGCGAACGGCGACGCACGCGCCTTGCTCCCAGCGAGCTTGAACCTTGGGGGTCGAGTTGTTGGCCGCCTCTCCCGGGATCGAGAGCAGTACGATGACGACTCCGGCGGCAGCGTAAATACCACCCCGCCCGAAGATCGAGCGGCCTGGGGGAAGTGGCTTGTCGAAGGGCACAACGGTCCACGTCGTGTCCGGCCGCGCTCGCGGGTGAGCAAGCGCAGCGGCCCTGCGGAGGTTTAATGCGTTCTGACCGACGACAGCGAGGTTGGTGATGATCGCTGGGAAGCCCCACCAGCCTGTCCAGAGAGTGCGGTTTTGGTTCGACCGTCCAAGGGACTGCGCACACGACCGGCAGAGGTCTCCCTCGAAGGTCTGCCTTGTTCCGCGGAAGAACCAGGCTCGCTGGTGCGCGAACCGAAAGGGTGCTGCAGGGGTATGTCCACAGAGCAGGCACTCGTCATCCAGGGGAGGTCGCCAGCGGGTGTCCTCAGTGAGCGTACGCGACCGTAGCCCGTCGTATTCGCGCCGCAGGGAAGGGTCTTTGAGGACGGAGTACGCCTCGTTCACCCGCGCCATCGCTGCCTCGAACCGTTCTTGGTCTTCGGGCGACGCCTTTGGATGGAGGTCAGGGTGGAACTGCTTTGCCAGGAACCTGAACGCCGCGGTGACCTCGTCCTGCGAAGCATCAGGACCTATACCCAGAACGTCGTAGTAGCCGACAGTCGTTGTTACCGGAGGCCTTGGCGGCCTTGGCGGCCTTGGCGGTGGTGGTGTTGCTGTTGTTGATCTTGGCGGTGTCGGCGGCGGCGGCGGCGGCGTCGGCGGCGTCGGTGGCGGTGTCGGTGTCGGTGGCGGTGGCGGCGGTGCTGATGGTGGTGATGAACGTGGCGGTGGGGCGGCCGGCGATGGACGCGGGGGCGCTGGCGGTGCCGGGGCCGCCGAGTGCTTCTCTTTCACCCGAGCGAGAAGACTGGCGTACATGGCGTCGGAGGTGGGACCGGGATAGAACTGGACCTCACATTCGATGCTCCTCTCCGCCGAATCCAGGAAGGTTAGAGAGAAGCGGCCTTGCGCACTGGGCTTGATGCGGACAACTCGGCCGTAGGGAAGTCGCCAGACGTTCGGGGTGCCGGGAGCGTCACCCTCCCAGATGAGCGCCTCCGAGGTGAGGGACGCACGTCCTTGGTGCACCCGATCCCGATGGCCGATCTTGCACGGTACGCCTGGGTGCGGACCATCATCCGAGGACTTGTCGTCCTGTGACCGCCCCACGACTCGTCAGGCTAGTGCGAGGTGTCCACTCGAGCGGTCGTCGTCCCGGATCTTGCGCCGGGATGCCAAGTCGACCGTCGGGCTCGCCCGGGGCGTGGCTGTGCGCCGAAGCCGCAGGGTGCTCGAAGCGTTGCCGCTACCGTTCTCGTGATGGGAGGAACGAGGGACGCCGGCTGGCGGGCCGAGCCAATCGGCGCTGTCCGCTCGCTGGTCGAGCTACGCGCGTCAGGGATCTTCGACGACTGTGACGGTGTTGAGGAACAAGCCGCCGGATATGGGATCGGCGAGACCGAACGAATTTGGCAACTGACAGTGTTGAATCTGTCTGAACTGGACGGTCAGTGGGAAGACGGGTTCGAGGAAGACGACTATGACGATCTGTCTACCGTTGCCGAGATGGAGCGGGCGTACCGGGACGGAGTTCCGCCGCCACCGATCATCGTCGTGAGGCACGCGCCTCAGACCTTCTGGACAGGGCAGACAACCTCCATCACCGCCCTCGACGGGTTGCACCGGGTGACGGCGGCAAGGAGCGCCAAAATGCTTGAGATCGCTTCGTGGATTGGAGAGGCCACTCCCGTGTGACTCATGCGAGTTCCCCAGACAAGCTAAGAGCCGTCCTAGCGCCCGGAGTGGTTAGCTGGGCTAACTAAGCCTCAGCACTGGGAACAGGCCGCGAGGCGGACTCTGAGCTCCCGTGCCAACGGGACGTTCAAATCGGTCGTCCCGAGCCGAGCGAGCGGAGGATGACAACGCCCCCCTACGCCGCTGTCGGGCCGCACTGGAACGCCGCGATAAACGCACTCCAGGGCACTCGCATCAGGCGCTTGTCGAGGCGGACGACCGGCAGACCTTCCCTACCGCCGGTTGCCAGGTAGCGCCGGGCCATCTCGTATGCCGTAGTGCGCGAGATGCCGAGGAGGGCGGCGGCCTCTAGGACGGTGATGAACAGGGGAGGCTCGGTGTGGTTGGTCATGTCAGCTCCTTGGGGGCAGGTTGGTCTTCTTGATACGGGTGGGGCGGCGATCGATCACTGCCACACTCGTTGGCAGTTCCTTGGAGGCGCCGTTCGTCGAGATGGTGCGCCCGGGCGGGACGGTATGCAGCCGGCGATTATCGGCCGTGACCCTGGCTGGCGGTCTGCGCAGCCGGGGAGGTGGCAACCCGTCCTCACGATCATCATCGACCCCGGCGCTCGCGAAGATCGCGAGGCTGCGTTCGGCGTTGCGCCGTCGCCTCCAGAGGGTCCGTTCACTGCGCCCTGTTCGGGTGGCCAACTCCTCGATGCGGAAACCCATGACGTGGCAGCTGTAGACGAGGCCGGCGTCGAAACGGTCGATCACGCGGTGCTCGACGGCGGCGATCAACAAGGAGGCGAGGTCCTCAAGCCCAGTCCCTGCGGAGGGCGCGCCACTCTCGCGGGCCAGATCGAGCTCGACGAGGCGGTCGGCCTCTCGTCGGGCCGTCTGGGCCTGGTGGCGAAGGCGCTGCCATGTCCCATCGATGATCGCCCGACACGGATACGGGTGACCGGTGCCGGCCAGCGAGCGGATGCGGTCGAGGGCGATGCGCACGACGTCCTGATCGAGGTCGGCGCGCGTCTGCCACACCGGTCGAGAGCCGCCGACGTAGCAGCTGGCGCGCCGAGCGATGGCGCGCAGTCCGGGAAGAACGACTTGGAGCACGGTGCGTTGGGCCCATCGATCCGTCGTGGCACTCGCTGACGACTGCCGCAACTACCTCACGCGTGTCTTGGCCGCGCCTGTGACAATGCTCCACGACGGTGAACGGGTCAGCCAACCCGGCGAGCGCCGGCGTCTTCTTCGACCAGCGGACCAGGGCAGCACGGGCGGCCGGACGGCGTCCCATGCGCATCCAGTCGTCCTCCAGTGCCCCGAAGATGTTGCGTCGTTCCGACATGGGCCGGAGTGTGCGCTCCAGATGTTGACAGGAGTGTTGCCAAAACCGCGACGCGCGGAGATTTCTTGACGGAATCTCCTGGCAACGTTGCGGACCGTGTTGCGGACGTCACCTGTCATGTTGCCAACGCATCAGAGGTCAAGCCCGAGGGGCTCGATCACGCGCGAGACGCCGCGCGCATGGTCAGGCACCTGGACCGCATGGTCCCATTGCATCTTGCCGAGGTAGTCAGTCGGGCGCCTGCCGATGGCCGCTTCGATCCCCTCCGTACCCAAGACGCCGTCATCGCGCCCGAGGCCAAGCTCGAAGCGTCGATAGGTTTCGAGGCGCAGCGCGCGCTGGTTCCACGCGTCGCGGTCGGCGCTTTCCATGTGCGGACGACACCCCAAAGCGACCACGAGATGGGAACCTGGTGCATCGACGGCTCGTCGGACCTGAAGCTCCAGAGCGCTTTCGACCAGCGTGAGCCGGTCCCGCCGGGGAGCCACGTCTCGTACGTCGGCCTCCGCTGCGAGGACCCGCAGGCGCTCCTCTCCCAGCACCCGTGCCGCGGCGCGTTTGGCCTCGGTGGCGTGGCTGACCGCCCGGCGAGCGGCAACGACCTGTTCGCGGGTTCGGCGCCAGCGTGGAACGGCCTCGACATCGCCGAGACGTTGGACCGCCGAGGTGAGCCGCTCCTCGGCGCGCCTGAGGGACTCCGTGGCGCGCGACCGGTCAGCACGGGCGCGCAAGAGGTTTCGATCGGCTGGAGTTCGGAGCAGATGGCCCTTCAGCTGTATCCGTTCACGGAACAGTTCACCCGTGGGGCGGCCGGCCGCGGCCAGGATTTCCAGGTCACCAACGTCTTCGCTGCGCTGCTGCGCGGCAGCGAGTTCGACGACAGCGGCCAACTTCTCGCCGTCACGTCTGACGACGTGCTCCAAAACCTCGCGCGGTGTCGGCGCGGTCTTGCCGAACTCGGCTGCCAGCTCGCTCGCTTCGTTGGCCACGAATATGGTCGCTCCCTGGCGGCCACGAGTGAGCGCGGAGTACAGCCAGTTGGCGTCCTCGCTTCCGTCGATGACCACGCCGACGCGATCGACGGTCTTCCCCTGGCTCGAATGGCCGGTCCCTGCGTACCCGAGGCGCACATGTTCCATCGCGTAGTCGGCCGGAAGCCGCACTCGTCCCGGAGCTCGACGCCTTGGTTGGGCCAGTTCCTCCGCCACAAGATCGCCATGCTCGGAGACCGCCAGCACGCGCCATCGAGCGCCGTTCCGGACGTACCTGGCCGGGCCAGTGACTTCGATCCGGCGGTTCGGACGGCGAGTGATGATGATGTCGCCCACGTTGGCCACCGCTCCCCCGGCGATCGCAGCCCCGCCCGGGTCGATCCGGCCCACGCTTACGAGTAGCTGCTGGGCGCGACGGTTCAGCTCGTCCACGACCTCGTTGGTGCGAGCCACGATGAGCGTGTCGTGTCCGGAGAGGTAGCCATCGGCCCAGAAGCTGTACGCCGCCTCGATGGCAGAAGACCGATCGCCGCTCTTGATACGACCGTGAGCGACGTAGGCGTCGAGGCCGGTGATGTCTCGGCGGCGGATTGCCATTGCGGCGTCCCGCTCCCAGGGCTGCGCTAGTCGGTGGACGTCGCTCAGCTCCGCTCCGCCGAGGCGGCGATGCAGTTCCGCGAACATCCCACCACGAGCGACGGACGCCAGCTGTCGATGGTCCCCGGCGAGCACGAGCTTCGCCCCGGCCGCGTGCACGGCATTCAAGAGTCGGTCCAGATCGGCTGTGCCGATTGTGCCCGCCTCGTCAACCACGACAATGTCCCGGCTCGTGATCTCCCACCGGTCCCTGTCCTCCGGCCGCAGCTGGTCCAGACGACGCTGCTCGAACAACAGCTTCGCGACGACGTCGCTCTCGATGGACGCCGACTCCTCGAGAGACGCCGCTGCCGCTCCGAACGGGGCGTAGCCACGGACGCGGTGGCCGCTCGCCTCCCAGGCGGCTCGCGCCACACCGAGCGTCACGGACTTCCCGGTGCCGGCGGGACCGATGAGGATGCTCAGGCGCTGACCATCACCGGTGATCGTAGCGACGGCTTCCCGCTGGTCGGCGCCGAGACGGCTTCCGGGGTAGGCGTCGTCGTGTGCGGATATCGCCCGGTGGACGGCTTCGGGCGCAGCGATCCCAACCCCGGCGCCTCGACCCGTCTCGGCCAGCTCCGCCACCCGAATCTCCTGCGCCAGGACGCCGTCCACACTGAACACCCGGTCGCCGGCCCGTGTCACCCGTGCTTCGGCCGTCGGATGGTCGCCGGGGGAAGCCGGCGTGACTCCGCTCGGGACCGGCAAGCTCCACGATGCCGGCATGAGACAGCACTTCCCCGGTGAGACGCTCGACCCTCTGGACAGCCTCGCTCGCCGAATCGGCGGTTAGACGCCGGGAGACCTCCAGGGCGATATGCCCGGGGCGGAAAACTGCCTCTCGCTCAGTCAGCGCGGCGATCACCGCCCCATTGAGGTCTTCGGCTGCCGGAGGAACGAGCGCCGGCTGCCTGCGCCGGAGCGTCGCCTTCTCGATCCTCTCGGTGTCCCATCCGATTCCGGCGGCCTCCACGGCCCACACGTGTTGGAGCCGCGCCGAGTCGACACCGACCTTGTGCCGACGGGACTGGTACGCCGCTTGCTGAAGCTCCCGTTGAGTCGGCGGCCGATCGACGCGCCCGGGGTCCCGGCTGACCATCTCGGCAGCGATGCTCGCCGCGGCAACTCGGACCTGAGCGGACCGCTTCGAGAACGCGTCGACGAGAGCCCGCGGGACGCCGACGACGTCGGCCTGGCCGTGTTCAGTCACGGCCTCCCACTGCACCCCAAGGGTATTGGTCAGCTCGGACCGAAGGGCCAGTTGGTACACCGCACCCGCGCCCTTCATCGCCTCGGGGCGACCGAGGATCTCGCGGCTGTCGAGCGTCCGCCATCGCCCGTCTTCACAACGTGTCCGGTTTGCCAAAAGCACGTGGGTGTGGAGCTGGGGGTCGCATTCTCGGCTCGTGCGGTGGGAGTACGCGGCGCCGATGAGCCCACCGCCGTCGATCTGCTCGATGCCGTTCCGTCCGCGCCGGGCGTAGACACAGTGCCGCTCCAGATACACGACGCCGGCGTTGACGGCTGCTGCCTCCGCTGCCTCGACCTTCGCAGCGACCTCCGGCGACCCGAGGGCCCAAAGGAGGCTGACGGACTTCGGGGCTGAGAACGTCATTCCGAAGCCAGCGATCCCATCGCCCTGGCGGACCCGCTGCCCGAGCGGTTCGCCGGTCACTGGATGCTCGCCGTTGAAGATGGCGCGGTGAACCGCTTCCCGGTCGACCTCCCGGCCGACCGTCAGGCCGACATTCGAAAGACCGGACCCGACCCAACGGCCCGGCTTGTCGCCCCGTCCGCTGAAGTAGTCCTCGATGCCGCCATCCGGCCGGGACACGTCGTCGAAGTAGCGGATCGCCCGTGGCGAGTTGTCGAGCGTGTGCACCCTGAGAATCGGCGAACTCCTTGTCGAGCTCCTCTCTCTCTACGGGTGCTGCCGTGGGCAGAAACTGACAAGATTCCCGCCGCGCGCGGCACGCGCAGCATCGGCGATGCCCTTGTGTCTCTCCTTCTGGGCCGTTCCGGAACGATCGCTGTCGGCCTCCGGCCTACTGCGCCTTTTGGCGCGCTAGGCGTGGATGGTGGACGGCTTCTTGGCGAGGAACCGATCCGCTTACGCAGATTCGAAGCCGTGGTCCTTGAACCTTAGGGCGGCGGCATTCTCGCCGACGATCTTCACGATGGTCTCCGGGAAGCCTTCGTCGTTGGTGGCCGTGATTTCGATGGTCACCTCGGTCTTCGTGCCGACGAGGCCTTGGAGATGGGCGACGACCTCCTGTGCGATGCGGCCGGCGTCGCGGCCCAGGCGATCAGGGTCGGCGTGCACGACTCCATAGAACCGGTGGGGCATACGAGGACCGGCGCTAGGAGATTCGTCGCCGTGTCCAGTCTCGGACTCACCATGGATCTCGGACTCTCCGCGGTCGGCCGCCAGCTGGGCGTCCGCCTTCGACGGGTCAACGAGGAGGGTGGTCCCCCGCGCCGGGGGAGCCATGGCGCCGGCCACGAGCCCGGCAAAGCGGCCGGGCTGGCGTGGATCGACAGCCTCGGCGACTGCGAAGCCCTCGGTCGCCCACACCGTGGAAGCCGGCCCGTTGGCCACGCATTCGAGCAGGACGCTCACGTCCCGGAGGCGGTGGAGGTATAGGTACCGGGCGTAGGCGTCCCAAAGCTGGTTCACGCTTACCGACCCCGCCTCCCAGAGCGACGACAGCGGGCCGTCGAGGCTGAAGCGCAGCAGAACAGGTGGGTACGTCGTGTAGAGGCCGCCCTGCTGGATCAGCTTGCGGGCCGCGCGAGCGGGCAGCTTCCCAGGCCCGTCAACCTTGATCTCGTCCCACACCGGCGGTTCGGTGGGCTCGGGCTGCCGGGGCACGAGGAGCCACTGGTAGGCGTCGGCAAGGCGGAGGTCGACCGTTGAGTCGGCATCCGTCGACCGGGCCTTTGCCTGGTCCTCCTGCTGGCGAGACAGGCCGAGCGCGTCACACTCCTCGACCACCGACGCCCAGGCCAGGTGGTCCGCCTGGGCCTGTTCCAGGTCGGCTACCGCCCGGTCGTCGGCGGCGAGGAACACGAGCATGTTGCGGAAGTCCCGGGGCGCGACCCCCTTCTGGTCGAGGATGGCCTTGGCGAGCTGGAGCGCGGCCGTATCCGCCGAACGAGCCCGGTGAGGCGTATCAGGGCCGAGGATGACAAGGCGGGCGGACGCCTCGTCAGCCACGTCGGCCGGGCCCTCGGGGACCGCGTGCACGCCGGCGAACTCGTCCCGGTAGGGCACGAGCAGGCGCAACCGTGCCCCGATGGCGTCGTGGACCTCGTGCTTGGCCCCGGCCATCAGTCGTTCGGCACGATCGCGAGCGAGGCGAGCGACGCCGGGCTGGGTGCCGTACCAGTAGCGGCCGCTGCCGACGTAGAAGTACGTCGCCCGATCGGCGAGCCGGCTCAGGGCGTCCCCATAGATGGCCACCGTCTCGCCGGGCATCACCGAGCCAAGGCGAACACGGGCGGCGTCGAGGCCCTGGTTCGGCGATCCCGCACGGGGCGCGGACCCGAGGAACACGCACCGGGCGACCCGGCGGGCGGCGCCGTAGCGGCCGAGGTTCTTGAACTGGTCGTCGAGCGCTCGGGGCAGCGATGCCGGCCCGTCGACATCGGCGTCGATGATCGGCTTCCAGTTGTCTTCTAGGTTGCGCGTCAGCTCGGCGACAACCGCCGGGTCCGACAACGGCACGCTGGCGGGCAGGATCACCGGCGACTGGTCCTGGCCGGCCCACAACGAGTGCACGACCGTCGCCATCAGGCGGAGCACGCCTCGGGTTCGCTGGAACCGGTCGAGCGTCGACCAGTCCTCGTAAAGCCGGGCGAAAAGCTCGGGGTGGATCGGGTACGCCGCCTTCATCTTGTCGACGTAGGCCTTCTCCCGGCACTCGACGGGGAACTCGCTGGCCTGGTTGCGGTACATGTCGCCCATCACCCGGGCGGTGGCGTCACGGTCGGCCAGGTGCGCGGTATCGACTGGCTGGAACAGTCGCCGGCGGACGATTTCGAAGCTTTCCTCGGCCGTTGCCGGCCGCCATGACGACTCCACGCGCCCGATCACCGTCCGGAGCCGCCGAAGCGCTTCCCGGCCGCCTGACCCGCCGACCTCCAGGTCGGAGCCGATGGCGGGGCCGTCCGGCGCTTCCGACGCCGGGATCGACACCACCAGCAACGCCCGTTCCGCCGCCCTCGCCGCCTCGGTCAGCATCTGGGCGAAGGTGAAGTGCGTGTCGAACGTGCCGGCGGGCAGGGTGTCGTCGCGGTAGAGCACGCGGGCGTACGCCACCCACTCGTCGATGAGGATCAGGCAGGGGCCGGCCTGCTTCAGCACGAGGCGGAGGGCGTCGCCGGGATTGGTGCTGGTGCGGTCGGCGTCGGCCACCAGGGCGAACGAATCGGCCCCGCCGAGCTGCCAAGCCAGCTCCCCCCACATGGTGCGCACGACAGTGCCGTCGTCCTTGACCGACGGCTGCCCCGGCGAGATGCGGTGACCCACGAGCACGGCCCGTCGCACCGTCGGCATCCCGCTCGGGCTCACGCCGGCCACCAGGTCCTGCACCTCCTGGGGAAACGTCGAGACCGCTGTGCCCGAGCAGAGGTGGTACAGGGCGATCATGGAGTGGGTCTTGCCGCCGCCGAAGCTGGTCTGCAGGTCGACGACCGGCGAACCACCCTGGCCCGTGAGACGCTCGACGGCTTGGGCGAGCAGCTGGCGGAGCCCTCCGGTGAGGAACGTGCGCCGGAAGAACTCGACGGGATCGGCGTACTCGGCGGCCCCCTCGTCCAACCACACCTGGTGGAGGTCGGCAGCGAACTCGGCGAGGGCGAACCGGCCTCGGGCGACGTCGTCGTGAGGCTGGATGACCTGCCGCCACGGCTTCAGGCCAGCGAGGGGCTGGGTGAGGAGGGCGTCGGCCGTGGGTGTGGCCTTCCGCGCCGCCGCTTCGAACTTCAGGCGCATCAGCTCGCTCTTGGCCACGCCGACCTCGCTCGCCTCGCGCGCGTCGGCGGCAACGAGAAGGCGCTCGATGGAGTCGAGGGCTCGGTAGGCGTCGTCGATGGTGAAGGCGTCGTTGTGGGCCCAGCGGTTCCGCCAGTCACGCAGCTCGAAGACGACGTTGCGCTCCGACTTCCCCAGCTCAGAGGCGAAGGCCCGGTCCCACGCCTCGACCATCGTCCGCAACAGGAACGCCGGGTCCTGGGTCTGGCGCCCGGCGGACCAATCGGCCGGGCCGGCGCCCCGCATGCGACGCTCGACGTACGGGCCCAACCCCGTCGCCAGCGCCTCGAAGGCCCGGCCCACCCGGTCGCGGTTGCTCAGTGCCACGACACTCCTTCCGCCAAGCGGTTGCGGGGGCGGCCGGCCCGCCACTCGTCGTCGCCGAGGCGGCGGAAGCCCGCCGGTACGAGCTTGCCCCGCAACGAGGGTTCGGCCAGGCTGCGGACGATGAGGCCCTCCGCCGGCCCACTCGCCCACGCCGAGGGCCCGAGCAGCTGTTCCAAGGTCGTCATCGTGCCCGGAATCCCCGTCCACAACGGCGGGGGGACGGTGATGCCGGCGTCGGCACAGACGGCGTTCCTCTCGCCCACCGGGAGAAGGCCGGTCGCGGTGCGCCACAGGTCAAGGGCGACCAGGTAGGCGGGCAGCCGGTCGTAGGCGGATGAGTGGGTCAGCAACAGCCACTCGGCGTACAGGGCGACGTCGCCGGTCAACACTCGGCGCAGCGCCTCGTCGTGCTCGGCGGCCCACGCCCGGAGCGGCCCGAGCTGGCCGGCGCGGTCCATGGCTCCAGGGCCTGACCGCAGCGCCGACTCGACCCGGCCGTCCTCAATCCACAGCACCACGTTGGCCCCGTCGACCTTCTCCTCCACCAGCACCGGCGCTCCCAGCAAGGCGGCGACCGCGTCGGCGGGGAGCACCAGATCGTCATCGGTCCCACGGCCGGCGACGAGGTGAGGAATGCGCGGGTACGGCGGCGGGCTCACGGCTGGCTCGCCGCCTGTGCGGAGAGGCCTTCGTCGAACGTCCAGACCCCAACATCGCCGACCGCAGTCGTGGCCCGGAACTGGTCGCGCTCGACGAGGATGGCGATGTCGCCTGCGCCGACCTTCGCCGCGGCCAGAGCCTCCAACGACTGGCCGGTGGAGTCGCCTGCGCACAGCGCCATGAGGAAGTCGGCACCCAGGCGGGTCTGGAGCACCCGCCAATGGCTCTGCTCCGAGATCGCAACCTGCAGCAGGCGCACGAGACGGCCGGCGACGGTGTACCGGTCGCCGCTCGACTGCGCGATGTGGTTCCCCGTCTCGATCACCGCAGTGATCGGGATGACGAACCGTTCTCCGCCTCGCCACCGCCGGTCGGCCTCCGCCAGCACGTCGTTTCCACGCGCCGGGTCGGACTTCCCCGGCACCTGGAGGATCTCGCACAGCACCGACGTGTCGACCATAGTGACCTTGGTCATGCCGGGCCGGCGAGGATCTCGGCCAGTACCTCCGACGGCGATCGGGTGGGGACCGGCGCCGACCGCAGCCGATCACGCTCGGCCGCCCGCCCGAGCGTGCCGGCGGCCACGATGTCGACGTAGTTCGGCAGATCCACGAGCCGGCGCAGGGTGCTCCGCCCGTCGCGGTCACGTTGGCACACCACCAGGCTCCGATGCTCATCACCGGTGAGGGCGTCGAGGACGGCGGGACTATGGGCCGTGGCCAGCGCCCGGACCCGCCGGCGTTGGACCTCGTCGCGGACCAGGCCGATCAGCAACTGCGCCTGCGAGGCGTGCAGCCCGTTCTCCAGCTCCTCGACGACCAGCGTGGTCTGACCGACGGCGTCCTCGGACGCCAGGGGCTCGGGGGTGGTGTCGACCGTGGGCGCTTGGAGGAGAGCGACAAGGATGGCCAGGAAGCGCAGCGACCCGTCGCTCATCACCCGCGCCGGCACCGGATGCTCCCGGCCCGCAAAGCGCTCGACCAGCGTGAGCATCACGTCGTCAAGGTCGGAGCGACTGATCGTCACGTCGACCACGTCCTGCTCGTTCAACCTGCTCATGGCTTCGCTCAGGCGTTGGGCCGTCGCCGGCTGCTCCAGCAACGACGCGACCGCCGCCGACAGATTGTCGGCCGTGCGGCGCAGGAGGACGTCGCGCCGAGGAACGTACTGGCGCATCTCGTGCGGGACTGGGTCGAGCACGAACACCGACCGCAAGGCCGTGAGGACTTGGGCGGCGGCGAGATGTAGGCGTTGGCCGGCGGACGTGGCCGGCACTCGGGCCAAGACCTGGCTGGCGAGGAGCCGACTGGCCCGAAAGCTCAGGCGCGGCTGGGCGCCGCTGTCCCGCCCGTCATCCCAGGCTGCCGAGATGTCGGCCGAGTCAGTCGAGGGCGGATCAGTCGCGAGCACCACCCGGTCGTCGACGGACAGGGTCTCGGCCACGACCTGCACCATGGGCTCAACCTGAACAGTGACGTCGAGCCGCACCCGTTGGGCGCCGGTCCGTACTGTGCAGCCGAGAGAGAAGGTCGACTCGCCAAAGGGAGCGCAGCCGGCGGCGCCGCCCCTGACCGAAGGTCCATCCCGCCCGCCGTCGAGCGCATCGCGGACGTCGTCGCCTGACGCCAGGCGCGCCAACGCCCAGAGGCCGTCCAAAGCGTTGGACTTGCCGCTGCCGTTGCGACCCACGACCAGCGTGAGCTCTTCCAGCGGGAGCACCGCACCGGTGAGGCTCTTGAACGACGTGAGCCGCACCTCTTCGACGAACGAGCTTTCCATGGCGCTCAACTGCCGACGCTACCGGTCATGAGAACTGTCCCTGGCCCATTTCCGGGCGTTCGGCCAAACGGACGAGTTCCGACCACGACGTGACAAGCGCGTCAAGGTCGAGCGCCTCCGCCGGCCTCGTCTTCAAGCTGACGGCGGCGAGCCACTGCGCCAAGTCGCGGGCCGGATCGCCATGCCGCCGAACCTTCCGCAGAAGGTCGGCCGCCGCCTGCTCCCCGCCGGCGGATGTCAATCGCTTCACCAGATGTTGCGTGATCTCCCAGACCGTGAGATGCCGATCGGTCTCCGGGTCCCAGTCGTCGGGGAGTGCATCACGCCCGATGAGCACGACTTTGCCCTTCGCTCCGGTCGCGATTCCCGCCCGCGTCAGCGCCTCCAGCGAGGTGTCAGTCCGTTTGAACAGTTTCTCTGCGTCGTCGAACGGTCCGGGTTCGAAGCCCCGATCCTTGAACCACGTCATGGCCCAGCGGGTCTCCTTGTCGAGATCGCCGACGAATTCGTCAAGCACCTCGCTGGACACCTGACTGATGAGACTCAGCGCCGTCCCGACGCTCATTGCGCTCCCCGTCGGCTCGATCACTCTGGAGAAGCGAGAGAACACCGCCATTCCAGGACCAATCGCCGCCGGTCCGAGATCAATCGTAGAGATATCGCCTTCCTGGACCTTACGTATAGCGCGTGGCAATTCCGCATGCAGAGCACCAATAAACCCCTGCCGGTCAGTAGGCTTCGAGGTTCCCTCCCGGGCACGACACACCAGAATCATGTAGGAAGCGAGCGCATTCGTTCCCAGCCCGATCTGACGGCTGCTATGGGTAGCGTGGATCGGCCATGTCCCGACGATCTTGAGACCGCCTGCAAGAAGTGCTGACAACATTGCATCCCATGCTGTTGAAGTCATGACTCCGTCATGGTCAGACTCTTCCTGACGATGGGCGTAGACGATCAATATGGGGAACTGAGGTGCCGAGGCTCCGGCGAGCGATTGAAAAGCCTCGGTAAACCCGCGTACGAAATACTCGGTCGCTCTGGATGTGCTACCAGCGTGGCGGTACGGCGAAGCGATTAGCTCGTCGGCCTTCGGCGCAGCGATCGTCGCGAAAAGATCGGGGTGCACTTCGCCAAGGGCCCGGCGCAGCCACACATAAAAGTAGTCCGATAGATCGGCGTAGCCGATTTGTGCGAAATAGGGAGGATCTGTTGCGATCAGAGCTGACGACCCAAGCCGAGCGCCCGCCAGGCGCGCATCCGACTGATATGTCCGACTCGCCTTAACGTCAGGTGCCAGCGAGCGCAAGCCGGTAGCAAGAGATCCAAGCTGGCCAAGCCAGTCGCCGACAGACCCTCCGAACGGGTTGGTTTCCGTGAAGTCCCACACCATTGGTAAGGCATGGCGACCGAAGGCTTGTGTCGCTTTACCGGAACCATTTCTCGGATCGATGAACCATCTAACCTGCGTCGAATTGGCCATCGCAATCTTACTGACGCACAGTCCAAGAACGGAGCTGATGCCACGCACATAGGCCGAATCGGCGCCATCAGCCGTTATCCAATTCGGGACCTCCTTTACGACGTCGGCGAAAGTTCCTAGGGCTGTTAACTGACGGTTGCTAAAGAGGTCAGCAACCGTATCGAACCCGTAGTTTGGTGTCTTTAGATCCCTTGGATTCATGCTCAACAGAATCTCTGGAGCCTCGGGCGGCCTCAGTACATCAGGCGGGGTGACGTCCTGAGCGCCAAGGTATTGTCGACCGCTTGGAGAATCCACGGCAGCGGCCAATAGCTGAACATCGAGCCTATTCGCCTTCCCCTCGGCGCGAATGTGGGCAAAACCAATCGCCTGCCGACAGACGAGGCAATTACCGCCCGTGCGACTAACAGTCCGCTGGCGGGTCGGCGCACCGATACCAGTTAGTACGGCGAACCGAACTGGCGCGCCAGGGTCTAACACCTTCGGTTCGAGCCACGTCGAAGCGCCTTTCCTCTTCGACAGCCAGAAGGAGCTGACGAGCGGCGCAATTGCCCGGCAGGCCGGGTTCGGGCATACCACCGTCCGGGCCCATAACCACGCGACCGTCGTTCCCCCCCCAGGCGGTTTCGGGTACAGGTGGCCGATTTCGGCCCACACCTTTTCGCGAACGCGCTCGGCGTAATGCCGACAGTCTGCGAGGAAGCCGTCCAACGGTCCGCCGGTCATCTTGATGTCGAGCCGGGTCGGGTCGGCGACCAGCGCGGGGCGGCCGGCGACCGCGGGGATCAGCTCGGTTAGCACCCTGGTAATGAGCACGGGCACCGGGTTGAGGTCGCTGCCGGCGGCCGGTAGGCCCAGGCGTTGGGCCTCCACTAGCGTCGAGCCGCCGCCGCAGAACGGGTCGAACACGGTGGGCGGGTCGCCGTCCGTGGCCTTCATGATGAGAGCGTTGGCCTCGGCGAGCGTTGCCGCGTCGGGGGGGTTGCCGTCGGGCGGTACCAGTCGCTCCACCATGCGCAGCAGCGCGGCCCGCTCGGGCCCGTCGCCCGGATCGTCGACCAGGGCGGCGAAAAGCAACGCCCGCCACGCCGGCGTCGGCATGGGAGCGAACCACTTGTGGACGTTGCGGATCGTCCCCGTCTTCTTGTCCTTGTCGCGCCGGCAGGCGGCGCTGATCGCCTCCAGCGGCAGAGCGACTTCGACCAGCTTGGGACTCACGACGGGTCTGTCCCCCGGTTCCAGTAGTTCGGCCACGAGAGCATGGTGGCGGTGGTGCTGAACGGGAGGTGCACCGTGTCGCCGAACGGCCGGCGCAGGTAGCGCAGCTGGTCGTGACTCGCTCCGTCCGGGCTGACCTCCACCAACGCCAACACCCAGTCGTCGGGCACGTTCAGCGCATGGAGGATCTCGTTGCGCGTGACCATGAAGGTCTCGGCTCCTGCGATACGTCCTTTCACTTCTACGAACCGTAGGCCACCGGCGGCGGTCTCCGACCTGATGTCGAAGCCGGGGTTGGACGGCGGCATCACTGTCACTCGGTGACCGAGCGCCTCCTCGGCGGCGACCACGGCGTCGATCGCCCGCCATTCGACGACGGCCCGCTCCAGCGCGAACGGCGCCGGCGCCTCCGGCGCGTCACCCCGAACCCGGGCCAGCAGGCCAGCCGGGACCACGAGGGCGGCCCCGGCCACGACCGGCGGGAGCGCCGAGAGCTGCTCCTCCCGGTCCAGCTCGCCGAGGCGGGACGCCAGGCGGCTGGCGAGGTCGTCGGCCCGGGCCTGCGCCCGCTCGGGGTTCATCCGGGGCTGGCGTTGGGCCTGGAGCTCGGCGGCCCTTGCGTCCCAGTAGGCGATCTGTTTGGTCAGCCGGTCCCGGACGGCCGCCCGCACCTTGGTGACCCGCCCGAGGGTGTGCGCCCGCACCTCGGCTAAGTGGGCGGGGACGGCGACCTCCACGGCGTGGTTCAGTACGGCCCGTTCCGCCTCGGGGCCGAGCCAGGAGTCGGGCAACACCCTCCCCGCCAGCTTCAGCTCGTCGTCAGTGAGCGGTCGGTAGTCCAGGTACGGCGCGTAGCCGCCCGACACTGCCGTCTCGTCGGGTCCGAGCTCGACGAACTCGAACCGCCGGGACACGATCCGTCGCCCGGTGGCTGCCGCCCGACCGTCGGCGACGGCATGGTCGAGGAAAACGAGTAGACGGACAGCGGTGCCGGGATCGGTGTCGTCGACGAAGACGGTCCCTTGCCGCAACAGTGGCTCCAACTGCTCGATGCTCAGGGCGAGGACCGACTCGAACAACGGGTGCCCTGGAGCCAGCAACTCAGCCGGCGCCAGCCCGTCGACCCGGCTACGGCTCTTGTCGAACGTCACCCGCTCGTAGCGGGCCAGCACCACTCCCCTACCGCCGACCGCCCGGGTGGCCTGGCGCACGGGCTCGGGCACCCGGGTGACCTCGAACCGGCCGGCCTCCCGCTCGGCCATGCGTCCACTGAAGCGCTCGAAGGCGTCCACGAACCACGCTCGGACGTAGTGCGGTTGGAGCCGGCGGGCCTCGGCCTCCAGCAGGTCACGACGGATGCGCTCGACGTCGACCAGGTTGAGGGTGTCGCTGGCCAGGGCCATGTCCTCGACGAGCTGGGTGAGCCCCTCCCCCACCGTGGCGTCCACGACTTCGTTGAGGTGCGCTCGGGCCTCCGGGCTGTCGCCGTAGCGGATGGCCTCGACCAGCAGATCCCGCAGTGCCCGGCCGGGCAACGCTGCGCCCAGGACGTCCCACACCTGGCCGCCCAGGGCTCGACGTTGCTCCTCCAACTTGGACAGCAGGCGGACGTAGACCTGTCCCTCGCGGGTGTCCTCGGCCACCAGGTTCCACAGGTGGCAGACGTTGTGCTGGCCGATGCGGTGCACCCGCCCGAATCGCTGCTCGATGCGGTTGGGGTTCCAGGGCAGGTCGTAGTTCACGACCAGGTGGGCCCGCTGGAGGTTGATCCCCTCGCCGGCCGCGTCGGTGGCGACCAGCACGACACAGTCCTTGTCGTGGGTGAAGGTCTCCTGGACCCGTTTCCGCTCCTCCCGGCGCACCCCGCCGTGGATGAACTCGACGGCATCAGGCCGTCCGAACCACGATCGCAACCGCTCCACGAGCTGGTTGAGGGTGTCGCGGTGCTCGGTGAAGACGATGAGCTTCCGCCGTGTCCCGGTCTCGTCGACCATCTCCGGCCGGTCGTCGAGAAGACCGACGAGCTCGGTCCACTTACGATCGGTGCCGGAGCGCCTGACCCGGTCGGCGAGGGCTTCGAGCCGGCGGACGGTGGCGATCTCCACCTCAAGCTCGGCAACCGTGGTGGCGGCGGTGGCGTCGTCGACGACCGCGTCCTCGAGGGCCTCGATCTCCTCCTCGCTCAGGTCGTCAAGGTCGTCCGCGTCGACGTCGGGGCCGGCGTCACGCACGGCCGTCGCCACACCGGCACGCGCTTCATTGAGACGGTCGGTCAGTCGCCCGGCTCTTCGCGAGAGCGACTGGTAGATCGCCTCAGGTGACGAGGCCAGCCGGCGCTGGAGGACGGTGGCGGCAAAGCCGACCCGGTTGCCTCGCCGGCCTTCGCCTGCGGCGGCCAGGCTGTCGGCCAGGTTCATTTCGTCGCGGACGTAGGCCGTGACCTGCTCGTACAGCTCCCGTTCGAGGGGCGACAGCGGGTAGGCGACGGTGGTCGCTCGCCGCTCCGGGAACAGCGGGCGGCCGTCGAAGCGGAGCAGCTTCTCCTTGACCATGCGCCGGAGCAGGTCCGACACGTCCGGGATGGTGGCGTCGGTCGGGCGGCCCTCGAAGCGATCGGGGTCGAGAAGGGCGAGGAAGAGCTGGAAGTCCTCGTCCTTGCCGTCGTGGGGTGTGGCCGTCATGAGGAGGAAGTGCCGAGAGGCCTGGGCCAGGACCTTTCCAAGGCGGTAGCGGCGGGTCTCCTTCACCTCCCCACCGAAGCGATGGGCCGACATGCGGTGGGCCTCGTCGACGACGGTCAGGTCCCACTCGGTCGCCCGGAGACGCTCGACGAGGTCGTCGTTGCGGGACAGGTGGTCGAGGCGAGCGATGAGCAGGTCGTGCTCGACGAATGGGTCCGCCGTGGCGCTGGCCTCGATCATGTCCCTGGTGAGGATGTCGAAGCGCAGACCGAACCGGTCAGATAGTTCGTCCTGCCACTGAGCCACGAGGCCGCCGGGGGCGACGATCAGGCACCGTTTGAGGTCGCCCCGAAGCAGCAGCTCCTTGATGTACAGCCCAGCCATGATCGTCTTGCCGGCGCCGGGGTCGTCGCAGAGGGCGAAGCGGAGCGGGTGGCGGGGCAGCATCGACCCGTAGACGGCCTGGATCTGATGCGGTAACGGTTCCAGCAGGCTCAGGTGGACGGCGAGCCGAGGATCGAACAGGTGGGCTAGCCGAATCCTTTTCGCCTCAGCCGCGAGGCGGAACAGACCGGCGTCGGCGTCGAACGTCCAAGGGGGACCGGCCCGCTCCAAATCCAAGCGGTCCTCATCGGCGCGGTAGACCAGCTCGCTGGCGACCTCGCCGGAGGGTCGGCGGTAGGTAAGGGTGGCGGCGTGGTCCCCGTGGTGCTCGACGGCGAGGACGGTGACGGCCTCCTGCGCCACGAGGCCCCGAACGGACACGCCGGCGACGAGATCGTCCAGGCGCGCCGTCACGGGACGAAGGTACCAAGACCTATCGAAGCAGCGGCCACGACATCGGATCGATCCCGTTCTCAGCGGCGTAGCTGGCCCAGGTGATCGTCCTCTCCGGGTGAGCACCGGCCGGGCACCAGTACGAGATGGTCGAGTTGTAGCTCCAGTAGCCGGTGGCCGAGCCGAACCTGCCGCTGAGCTCCCCGTGGGAGAGGAGACGGCCAAGCACCCCGGCGATGAACGACGACGCCGTGTACTTGCTCTTTGCGAGCGCCGTGTGACCGTAGGTGGCGACGATCCGTTCGTATTCGCTCGGGTGCGCCATGCCGAACTTGTATTCGACGACGCCATACTCGACGAGTTCGTCTTCGGCAGTAACCACCGCCCGAAGCCCGTCGTAGAGGCCGAGGTCCGCAGCGAGCCCCTCCGGGTACGGCGAAACCTTGTTGTCCTCATTGACCTCGAATACGTAGACGCCATGGGAGCCACGACAGATGAACTGCCAGCCGCCCTCCGGGAGCGGCGTGGGCGGGTCGAAGTAATCCTGCGACGCGCAGAGAGGACAGACGCGGGACGGCGGCAAGGGCATATCCGGGCCTACGCCTCGTAAAGCTTGGGGAGCTGCTCGTACCGCGCCGGCATCCGACGAGGCTATCGGCGGCGTACGGGTGCCTCGGAATCGGCGTCGACCGTGATCGGAGCGCAGCCGGGTACGTTGCTTTACCCTTGACCCATGGCGGCGACGGCCCGGCGGAGAGCGGCGCTGACCCGTGGCGATGTCGACATCGATGCCGCTGTAAGTCGTTACATCGACGCGCGCGAGGGTACTGCCCGCTTCGCATCGTTCGACTACTGCTTTAACTACTTCAGATCGTTCTATGAGTCCGGCACCGTCGAGGATCTCGCCGCGCCCGAGCGACTGCAGATGTCATGCCTTCAGCTCGGCTTCTACCTGGCGAGCTGGGGGATGTACCGCGGAAGCGCCGAGCTGCGGCACCACAGCGCCAAAGGCCTCGCGCCGGTCATCGACGCCATCGTCGCCGCGCCGACCGCGGTGTGGTCGGTCGACGCCGACGACTACGGGCCGGAGGTTCAGGCGGTGCTTTTCGACGTATACCGCCAGCTACGCGCCGTCCTCCCCGGTGGCCAATCGCAAACGCTCGTCACGAAGACGATGCTCGGAGTGTTCGGGTGCGTCCCGGCGTTTGACCGGTTCTTCTGCGACGGATTCGGTGTATCGACCTTCGGCGCCAAGTCCCTCACCGCCATCGGCGCCTACTACCAAGCGGACATCGAAGCGATTGAACGTTGCCGGGTTCCTACGCTCGACTTCGGGACCGGCGCCGCAAGCCGTTGGAGATACACCCGAGCGAAGGTCATCGACATGGTCTTCTTCACCGAGGGCCTTGCCCGCAGCAGCGGGAACGGCTCAACGACGGTCCCCGGCTGAACTCCGGCCAACATCGCGACTTTCGTCACCGCGCCCGCCTTCTTCGCTCTCGTCGCCGGCGGCTTGATCGAGCAGACCGCCCAACCAGTCCGCGGCCTTGTGGTCGGCGGCGTCGACGAAGTGGGCGTAGACGCTGAGCGTGGTGGCCGCGTTGGCGTGCCCCAACCTGCCGCTCACGGTTCGCACGTCCTGGCCGTTGCTGAGCATCAGCGTCGCCACGAAATGTCTCAGATCGTGAAGGCGGACGCCCGTCAGGTCCAGTTGCTTGGCTAACCGACCGAAGGCGAGAGTCGCATAGCCGGGCTTCCACGGCTTGCTGGCGTCGATCTCGTGTGAGAACACGTACCCGTCGTCCTTGATGGTCGCCTCGAAGCTCGCGGCCCGGTCGGCCTGCTTCTGCCTCAGCTCCGTCAGCAGGGCGAGCGTCCGTCCGTCCAACCCGATTCGCCGTGAGGCGTGCGACTTGGTGTCCTTCTCGATCAACGGCGTCCCCGGCAGCTGCAGGATCGACCGGGTGATCGTCAGCTGCCGGCGCTTCTGGTCGACGTGCTTCCACTGGAGGCCGCACAGCTCTCCCCGTCGGGCACCGGTGACCGCGGCCAGTCGAAGGAAGTACGGCAGCGCGTAGTTCACTTTGGCCGACGTTTCGACCAGATGGAGAACGTCAGCCGGCTCCGGCAAGACGGCCTCGTGCTTCGTCGCCCTCGGCTGCGTGGCGTTGTCGGACGGGTTCACGGTCAAGAACCCCCACCGGACTCCTTGCTTGAGCGCCACGTGCAGGACGTTGTGGATGCGCTTCACCGTGTCGGCATCGAGGGGCCTTCCGCCCTTTCCGCCCTGCTTCCGAAGGTCGGCGTACCAGGCGTCGATCTCGACCGTTCGCAGCTTGCGCAATTGCGTCGACCCAAAGCGGGGAATGATCCGGCGGTCGAGGATCTTGCGGTAGTTGTACGCGGTCGCCGGCGACCAGTCGGCCTCCCGGTGGGCGTACCACTGCTCACACAGCTCGGCGAGGGTGCCACCCCTAACCGCTACCTGACCGTCGTCGGCCTGGACGACCAGCCGGGCCAGCTCGCGCTCAGCATCTCGGCGGGTGCCCCGGAACGTCTTGGTGAGGTACTGCTTCTTGTCGGTAGCCGGGTCGCGCCCGACGAAGACCCTCAGCTCCCACGACTCCTTGCCACGCTGCCGGATCGACCCCGCCACGCCGACCAGTCTGCCACACCGGATGGGCAACTTGATGGCAGATGGGCAACTTCCGCGGCTAGCCTGGTCGCTGCAACGCTCTGACCAGCACTTTCTTGCGCCCTCGGCAGGATTCGAACCTGCGACACACGGTTTAGGAAACCGATGCTCTATCCCCTGAGCTACGAGGGCGGGGGGTTGAAGGCTACCCAGCTACGGGGCGCCGGGGGCGACCACGCCGGCCTCGTAGGCGACGATAACCATTTGCGCGGTCGCGGGCGTGGAGCTTGGCCAGGAGGCGGCTGACCCGGGTCTTGGCCGTCGCCGGCGACATGAACAGGGTGTCGGCGACCTCGGTGTTCGAGACGCCGCGGGCCGGCCTGCAGGATTTCGACTCCCGGGTGGTCAGGGTGTCGAACCCAGGTGGCGCATGTGGGACGCCCTCCGCCGGCCGGCTGGCGAACTCCTCCATCAGGCGGCGGGTGACGCTTGGCGCCAGCAGGGCTTGACCGCCGGCCACGAACCGAACCGCTGCCAGCAGATCATTACGAGCAGCGCAGGCTGCAGTGGTCCTGGCCGCGGGAGGCACTGTGGCTACGGGCGCCCGGCACCCCGCGCTCCGGGCGGGTCGGCGGCAGTGTCTGGAACTGGGGCTGGGGGCTGTTCGCCCTCTCAGCATCGCCGTCCACAGCGCCCAGACCGTCGTCCTGGGAGTGCTGGTCCTCACGGCCGTCCTGGGTTAGGCCCGGCGAAGCGCCGGGTAGGGCGCGTCATTGTGCGTCAAGCCAGGGTGCACGCGCGCCGGCGGAGGACTCGCACAGAGAATCCCGAGCGCCGGCAGCTTCACGTACTGCCAACGTCAGGAGTCTCACCATGTCCGACCACCAGAAGTCCATCGTCGTAGACCGTCCTCTCTCGACCGTCTACAACCAGTGGACCCAGTTCGAGGAGTTCCCCCAGTTCATGGAGGGTGTCGAGCGGGTGACCCAGCTCGACGACCGCCGCCTGCACTGGGTGGCCGAGATCGCCGGCACCCGGCGTGAGTGGGACGCCGAGATCGTCGACCAGCAGCCGGACCGCCGGATCGCCTGGCGCAGCCTCGACGGCACCCCCAACGCCGGCACCGTCACCTTCGAGCCCGAGGGCTCGGGCACCCGGGTTTTCCTCGACCTCGACGTGGAGCCCCAGGGCGTCGTCGAGCAGATCGGCGACAAGCTCGGCTTCGTCAACAAGCAGGCCGAGGGCGACCTCAAGCGGTTCAAGGAGTTCATCGAGTCCCGCGGCACCGAGACCGGCGCCTGGCGGGGACAGAACTAGCTACCCCGGGCCGGGCATGACCGCCCCATCGGCGACGATGGGGCGGTCATGCCTCCCCTTCCCATGCAGTTCGTCCTCTCCGCCGACAACGTGCGGGCCCTACCCGACTCCCCCGTGGAGGTGGCGGTGGTGGGGCGGTCGAACGTGGGCAAGTCGTCCCTGATCAACGCCCTCGCCGGCCGCGACGGCCTGGCCAGGGTGTCCAAGACCCCCGGCCGGACCAGGCTGCTCAACTGCTTCGAGCTCCCCGGCGGCGCCACCGTGGTCGACTGCCCGGGCTACGGCTACGCCGAGGCGTCCAAGGCCACCCGGGCCGCCCTGGCCAAGATGACCGAGCGGTACCTGCTGGAGCGGGAGCAGCTGGCCATGCTGGCGGTGCTGGTCGACGGGGAGATCGGCCCCACCCGGCTCGACCTCGACATCCTCGAATGGGTCCGCGACAACCAGCTGCCGCACACCATCGTCGCCACCAAGCACGACAAGGTGAAGTCGTCGCAGCGGGCCCGCCGGCAGAAGGAAGTGGCAGCTGCGTGCCTACTGGACCCCGGCGACATCGTCTGGGTCAGCGCGGCGAAGGGGACGGGGATCGAGCGGCTCCGGGGGCTGATGGCGATGTGGCTGGCGGGCTAGGCCTCGCCCTCCATCAGCAGGCTCAGGCCCAGCTGGGCAATCTCGCCGAGGGCGTCGCGGGTGTCGCCGCCGAAGTCGGGCGACTTCTCGGCCAGCAGCATGGCCACCGCCATCAGGGCCACGCTCACGTCGGGCGTCACCGAGACCCCGAGCAGCTCCAGCCGCTCCCGCAGCTCGACCTCGAGCAGGTAGGTGCCGGCGACGGAGCACACGTCGCGCTCGGCCAGCTGGCTCTTGATCAGCTCGGTGAGATCGCTCCGAAGGTCGCTCACGCCACCAAGATTACGTCAGACCTACGCCGGCGCCCAGCGTTGGGGCCGGAAGGAAGTACCACGCCGGCCTGCTCTAGCGCAGGACCTTGCGGCCGTCGAGGAACCGCATGGGCAGCACGGCACGGCCAAGCCCTCGACGCCCCACAGGAAGATCATGGCCAGGCAGATCTCCAGCCCGATCCACCAGATGCTGGACCCCGGGGCGGCCGCCGACACCCACGCTCACCACCAGGCTGAACAGCCAGTTTGCGGCCGTCATCCTGCCCTGCACCTGCACCGACAGGGCGCTGCGGAAGGCCAGGCCGGCCAAGGCGCCGTAGAAGCAGCCGGGCTGGAAGCCGAGCAGCCGGGAGAGGAGGACGAGCACCACCGACACCAGCACGGTGCCGGGCGGGAAGTTGACCTTGCCCCACTCGCCGATCTGGCGGCGGATGCCGATGTCGGCCGGCAGGCTGAACACCACGGCCATGACGATGAGGGCGACGAAGATGCCGACGAAGAGGACGAGCCCGGTGGCGCTCAACCCGAAGTCGGGGCTGAGGAACCCGCACACCACGGCGGCGAGGGCGGTCAGCGCGACGAACGACACCGCTCGGATTCGGGTCCTGGGCTCGGGGACGCCGGCGCCGTGGTCGTGGTCGTCGGGGCCACAGTGGTGGTCGTGGTGGGCGCCGCCGCGGTCGTGGTCGGAGCCAAGGTGACCGGGGTGGCTACAAGATCAAACTCGCCCAACTCAGCCGTCGGCGGTGAGCAAGCCTCCGGCCTCGACCAGCTCGAGGGCCAGGGTCTTGTAGCCCTCGGTCTCGAAGAAGACGGTGACCGTGTCGCCCTCGTAACCCATGACCTGGCCGGGGCCCCACGTGGTGTGCAACACCCTGCTGTGCACGGCGAACGGCTCGTCGGCCGCGCCGGCTTCGTCGGGGCCGGCGGCGCAGCGGTCGCAGTTGCCGCACGGCTCCTCCAGCGGTTCGCCGAAGTAGCCGAGCAGGACCTGGCGCCGGCAGCCCCGCGCTTCGGCGTAGGCCCGCATCATCTCCACCCGCGACTGCTGGATGCGCGCCCTGGCCTCCCGCTCCTCGTGGGCCCGGGCCGCGGCCACCGCCGGCACCTCTCCGTCGTCGCCGTCGGCCAGGCAGGTGAGGGCGGCCGTGACCCTTCCCCGAGACAGGCCGGTGTGCTCGACGAGGGCATCGACGTCGGTGAGGCCGGAATCGGCCACCGCGGCGACGTCGTCGGGCCCCGCCCCTCCCCCGCCGGCGAAGAACCGCCGCAGCCCCAGGTCCTCGGGCCGGTAGAACAGCACCGCCTCGGCCGGCTCGCCGTCGCGCCCGGCCCGGCCGATCTCCTGGTAGTAGGAGTCGGGCGAGTCGGCGATGTCGTGGTGGTAGACGAAGCGGACGTCGGGCTTGTCGATACCCATGCCGAAGGCGGTGGTGGCGACGACCACGTCGACCTGGTCGCCGGTGAAGGCGGCCTCCACCACCCGCCGGCGGGCCGCCGGCATCCCGCCGTGGTAGGCCTCGGCCCGCACGCCCCGCCCGGCCAGGGCCTCGGCCACCTCTTCGGCGATGCGGCGGGTGGCGACGTAGACGATGCCCACGCCCGGCCGCGACGACGCCTCGGCCACCCGGTCGAGCAGCGCCGCCCGCTTGGCGCCGGCGTCGGTGAAACGCTCCACGTCCAGGGAGATGTTGGGCCGGTCGAAGCCCCGGATCACGACCAACGGGTCACGCAGGCCCAGGCGCTCGACGATCTCCTCCCGCACCGGCGGCGCCGCAGTGGCGGTCAGGGCCAGGATCGGCGGGCGACCCAGGGCCTCCGCCACCTCGCCCAGGCCCATGTAGTCGGGGCGGAAGTCGTGGCCCCAGGAGCTGATGCAGTGGGCTTCGTCGATGACCATCAACGACGGCTTGCTCTCCACCGCATGGCCCAGGACCTCGGGGTTGGCCAGCTGCTCGGGGGCGAGGAACAGGAACTCCAGGTCGCCGGCGATGAGGTCGTCGAAGGCCTGCCGGCGCTCGGCCGCACCGACCTGGGAGTTGGCCTCGGCGGCGTCGACCCCGTTGGCCGTCAGGGCCGCCACCTGGTCGCGCTGGAGGGCGATCAGGGGCGACACCACCACCGTCGGACCGGGGATGATCAGCGCCGCCAGCTGGTAGATGGCCGACTTGCCGGCGCCGGTGGGCAGGACGGCCAGCACGTCACGGCCGGCGGCCGCGGCCCGGATGGCCTCCTCCTGGCCGGGGCGGAGCTGGGCGAAGCCGAAGGTCTGGCGGGCCAGACGGCGGAGGCTGGGAGCGGCCAGCCCTACCGCTCCGCCACGGTGGGCTCGTCGCCCGGCAGGTGGTCCTCGGAGCCGGCGCCCTGCTCCTCGTCGGCGATGATCGCCTGCTCGGGATCGGCGCCTTGGCCGCCGAGCATGATGTCGAGGAGGTCGTCGTCGGGCCGACCGATGATGTGGCTCATGAGGCGGGTCCTTCCCCGGGCCGGCGGTTCCTAGACCCCAGGGCTCCGAACTGGTTGCACCTACCCGCGCATACGGGCGGTAAGTGCAACCAGAACGAAAAAAGGGGGGCGGCTCAGTGGCAGGTGCCGGAGCCGGCGTCGGTGAAGGTTTTGCCCGCCTCGGGCACGAACTGCCAGTCGTAGCCGGTGGGGCGGAGGGTCATCACCAGCAGGCCGAAGGTGTTGTCGTTGCGGACCTGGCTGCCGTTGTGGGGCGGGCCCAGCGGGTAGTGGCTGCGGCCACCGGTGCCGACGACGAACTGGCGCACCCCCCGGGCGGGGTCGAAGTTGCCGGCGGGGTCGAGGGGGGCGAACCGCTCGTAGTTGTGCTCGTGGCCGCTGAGGAGCACGTCGACGCCGGCGTCGTGGAGGGCCTGGTACAGCGGGGCGACGGCCGGCGTGGGCCCGTGCGTCGTCCCTGAGGACCACCGGGGGTGGTGCCAGACGGCGAGGGTGCAGCGGGCGGGGTGGGCGCCCATGTCCTCCCGCAACCAGCGCTCCTGGGTGCCGCCGAAGGCGCAGCCGACGACCTCGCAGTTGGAGTTGAGGACGATGATGTGCCAGGTGGCCAGGTCGAAGCTGTACCAGCCCAAGGGCGGCTCGCCGGCGGCCGACCCGAAGGCGCCGAAGTAGCCGCCGGCCCGGAAGACCCCGTACTCGCTGTGGCCGAGGGCGGGGCGGGTGCGGCCCTTGTGGCGGCCCCAGGAGGGGTCGTAGCAGTTGGCGAACTCCGCCGCCGTGCCGTTCTCGTAGACGTTGTCCCCCAGGGTGATGATGAGGGCGTGGGGGCGCTGGTCGAGGAGGTTGGCCGTGGCCTCGTCGCCGCCCGAGGCGCAGGAGGCGATGTCGCCGGCGGCCAGGATCGTCGCCACCGGCAGGGTGGTGGACGTGGTCGTCGACGGCCGCACGGTGGTGGCCGTCGTGACCGCCGGCGCCCGCCCGGCGTCGTCGGAACCCATGCACGCGCCGAGGACGAGGATCGAGGCCAGCAGGACGGCGGCACGGCGCATGGGCCGCATTCTCCCTTGTGATTCTCGTGCTAGGCACATGGGGTGCAGTACCGACGCCTCGGCAGCAGCGACCTCATGGTGTCCGAGATCAGCCTCGGCTCCTGGCTCACCTACGGCACGGGGGTCGAGGCCGAGCGGGCCACGGCATGCGTCCGGCGGGCGTTCGAGGTCGGCGTCAACTTCTTCGACACCGCCAACGCCTACGGGCGGGGGGCGGCGGAGTCGTTCCTGGGCGAGGTCCTGAGCGGCGCCGACCGGTCGTCCTACGTCCTGGCCACCAAGGCGTACTTCCCCATGTCGGACACCGACCGGGGACTGTCGGCGGCCCAGATCCGTAAGCAGTCGGAGGCGTCGCTCAAGCGGCTGCGCACCGACTACGTCGACCTCTACCAGTGCCACCGCTACGACGAGAACACCGCGCTCGAGGAGACGATGGAGGCCCTCACCGAGCTGGTGCGCTCGGGCGAGGCCCGTTACATCGGCTTCAGCGAGTGGACGGTCGGGCAGATCTCCGCCGCCCTGGCCATCCCCGGGGTCGAGCGCTTCGTGTCCAGCCAGCCCGAGTACTCAATGCTGTGGCGCAAAGCCGAGCAGGTCATCCCCCTGTGCGCCCGCGAGGGGATCAGCCAGATCGTGTGGTCGCCCCTGGCCCAGGGCGCCCTGACCGGCAAGTACAAGCCCGGTTCGCCGCCGCCGGCGGACTCCAGGGCGGCCAGCAAGTCGATGGGCTCGATGATGGGCCGCTTCCGGGACGACTCGGTGCTGGCCGCCGTCCAGCGCCTACGCCCCATCGCGGATGACCTGGGCCTGACCATGGCCCAGCTGGCGCTGGCCTGGGTGCTGCAGGAGGAGAACGTGGCCTCGGCCATCACCGGGGCCAGCCGGCCCGACCAGATCGACGACAACGTGGCCGCGTCGGGCGTCGCCATCGACGACGGGGTGATGGCGATGATCGACGAGGCCCTGGGCGACGCGGTTGGGCCCTAGCGGCCCCTTGAGCGGGGAGCACGGGCCCTGATCTCGCTCGACTACACCGGCACCCTGCTGGTGGTGCCGTCGATCTCCTTCCCGCCGGCGGAGCTGGCCAAGATCACCGCGGTCGGCTTCTACGAGGAGCGGATGCTCTTCCTGCTCCTGCTGCTGCGATCGCCCGACGTGCGCATCGTGTTCGTGACGTCGATGCCGGTCGACCCGGCCACCGTCGACTACTACCTGCGCTTCCTGCCGGACCGGTCGGCCCGGGAGCGGCTGGTTATGGTCGACGCCGGCGACCCGTCGATCGGCAGCCTCTCGGACAAGGTCCTGGCCCAGCCGGCGCTGGTGGCCCGGCTGCGGGAGCTGGTGCCCGAGGGCTCCACCATGTTGCCGTTCAACGTGACACCGGCGGAGGCCCGCCTGGCCGTCGCCCTGGGCGTGATGGTGTGCGGGCCGCCGGCGCACCTGGCCCGGCTGGGGTCGAAGTCGGGCGCCCGCAAGGTGGCGGTGAAGGCCGGCGTGGCCCGGGCCGAGGGGGCGGAGAACCTGTTCTCGCTGGAGGCGGTGGCGGCGGCCATCTCGGCCATCCGCCGGCGCCGGCCCGAGGCCGAGGCCGTCGTGGTCAAGCTCGACAACGGGTTCTCCGGCATCGGCAACGCAATCCTGGAGATGGACGGGCTGGCCGACCCGCTGCCGGCGTCGAAGACCACGTTCTGCGCGGCAGACGAATCGTGGCCCTCGTATGAGGCGAAAATCAGGGCCGAGGGGGCGGTGGTGGAGGAGCTTCTGCGGGTGCCGGGGCTGACGTCGCCCAGCGTGCAGCTGCGGGTCGGCGCCGGCGGGGAGGTGGAGGTGCTCTCCTCCCACGACCAGATCCTGGGCGGGCCCGAGGGGCAGGTCTACATCGGCTGCCGCTTCCCGGCCCTGGCGGACTACCGCTCGGCCATCGTGGCCGAGGCCCGGCGGGTGGGCGAGGTGCTGGCCGGCGAGGGCGTGATCGGCTCGCTGGGCATCGACTGGCTGGTGACGCCGGCCGGCGACGTCCACCTGAGCGAGATCAACCTGCGCATGGGGGGCACGACCCACCCCTACTGGATGGCCCGGCTGGCCGCCGGCTCCTCCTACGACCCCGTCGCCGACGAGCTCGTCGGGCCGACGGTCTGCTACACGGCCACCGACAACCTCAAACTGCCCCGCCTGGTGGGCTGGCGGCCGGCGGAGGTGATCCGGCTGGTCGACGACGCCGGCCTGGCGTTCGAGCCCTCGACGGGCACGGGCGTCACCCTGCACCTGCTGGGTGCCGTGCACGGGTACGGCAAGTTGGGGGCGACGTGCATCGCCGGCAGCCCGGAGGCCGCCGGCGCTCTCTACGTCGAGCTGGTGGGCCGGCTCACGGGCGGCTAGCCCCGCCCGCCTCCCGGGCCCTCCGTTCTGGGTGCACTTGACCCCCGTATGCGCGGGTAGGTGCAACCAGAACGGCTAGGGGGTGAGGCGCTGCATGGTCGCCGTGTACTCGCTGCGGGCGGTGAACAGGCCGCCGGCGGCGGAGGCCTCGGTCACCGAGCGCTCCTTCACCCACAGGCGGGAGCCACGGTCGATGTTGACGGTGAGCTCCTGGCGGCCGGTGACGTCGCCGGGGGCGAGGGTCACGGCGGCCCGAAGGACGAGGGTGTCGACGGCCCGGCCGCCGATGGTGACCCGCTCCTCCCGCAGGACGTCGACCACCAGCCGGGCCGACGACGTGCCGGTGAGGTCGGCCTCCCGGTGGGCGCCGGGGCCGGCGCCGGTGGCCAGCAGGAGGACCGGCGACGCCGGCCGCAGGTCCCGGACGTCGGTGAAGCCGCTGAAGCCGGTGGTCACCTTCAGCGCCACGAGGAACACGCCCTCGGGCTGGTAGTCGAGGGTGAACTCGGTCTGCACCCCGTTGCCGGCGGGGTCGCGCAGGTTGCGGGTGAGGCGCTGGCGGGTGCCCGAGGGGGCGTCGACGACCAGGGTGGTGACCGCAGGGAAGGCCATGGTGGTGCCGAGGACGGTGGTGGCCCCGGCGGTGTCGTAGCGGTAGGTGCCGGGGGTGGCCGGCGTGAGGGCCCGTGACCCCGCCGGCGCCGCCGTCGTGGTCGTGGCCGGCGCCCGGGCGGTGGTGGTGGTGCGGGCGCCGGCGGCGGTGGTCGACGTGCGACCGCCGGCGGTGGTCGACGTGGTGGCGGCCACCGTCGAGGTCGTGGTCGTCTCCTGGCCCGCGGACCCCCGCACCGCCTCGGGCGCCGGCGTGCCGTCCCCGCACGCGGCCAGCACCACCAGCGCCACGCCGGCGGCCAACCGGCGCATCAGTTGCGTTCGGTGACGGCCTCGGCCGCGGCCATGGCCCGGATGACGGATGCGGCGATGCCGGGGCCGTCGAGGCCGAGGGCGGCCAGGATGGCGGCCGGCGCGGCCTGGGCCAGGTAGCGGTCGGGCACGCCGAGCACCACGACCGGGGGGGACGAGCGGCCCCCGGCGGTCAGCCCGACGGCGTCGGCGAGGGCGGTGCCGGCGCCACCCTCGCGGATCCCGTCCTCCACGGTGACCACCAGCGGGTGTGCCGCCGCGTCGGCGATCATGGCCGGGTCGAGCGGCTTGACCACCCGCACGTCCCAGACCGTGGCCGAGACGCCCTGGGGCTCGAGGACGCGAGCCGCCTCCTCCGCCGCCTCGACCATCTTGCCCACGGCCAGGATGCACACGTCGCCGCCCCGCTGCAGGAGGCGGGCGGACAGGCCGGAGCCCACCTCGCCGGCGGGCACCTGGCGGGCCGGGCCCTTCGGGTAGCGGATGGCGCACGGGCCGTCGGTGATGCTCAGGGCCTCGTTCAGCATGACCTCGACCTCCTGGGCCGAGGAGGGGGCGAAGACCGTCATCCCAGGGACCTTGCTCAGCAGGGCCATGTCGAGGACGCCGTGGTGGGACGGCCCGTCGTCGCCGGTGATGCCGGCCCGGTCGATGCAGAAGATCACGGGCAGCTTGTGCAGGCCGACGTCGAGGTTGACCTGGTCGAAGGCCCGGGTCAGGAACGTCGAGTAGATGGCCACCACCGGGCGCAGGCCGGCCATGGCCATGCCCGCGGCTGCGGTCACCGCGTGCTGCTCGGCGATGCCGACGTCGAGGAGGCGGTCGGGGTGGCGGGTCTGGAACGGGATGAGCCCCACCGGGCCGACCATGGCCGCGCTGATGGCCACGATGTCGGGGTTGGCGCCGGCGGCGGCCACGATGGCATCGGCGAAGGCCTGGGTGTAGCCCGCGGGCATCGACGGCGGGGGGCCGGTGACCGGGTCGAAGACCGGGGTGTCGTGGAGGCACTTTTCGTCGTCGTCCTCGGCCGGCTTGTAGCCCCGGCCCTTCTGGGTCAGGACGTGGATGAGGATGGGGCCGTCGTCGAGCTCGGCGGCCCGGCGCAGGGTGTGCTCGAGGAGCGGGATGTCGTGACCGTCGATCGGCCCCACGTAGCGCACGCCCAGGGCCTCGAAGAAGCCGCCCGAGCCCAGCACCTCCCGGGAGGCGGCCCGCATGCCCTCGAGCCCGAGCTCCAGGTGCTCGCCGATGCCGGGGACGCCTTTCAGGATCTTCTGGATGCGGTCCCGGCTCTTGACGTAGGACGGGTTCAGCCGCAGCCGCGTCAGCCCGGCGGCCAGGCGGGAGACGGTGGGGGCGTAGGAGCGGCCGTTGTCGTTGAGGACGATCAGCACCCGCCGGCCGCTGTGGCCCAGGTTGTTCAGCGCCTCGTACGCCATGCCGCCGGTCATGGAGCCGTCGCCGATCACCGCCACCACCCGCCGGTCGGCCTCGTGCTGCAGGTCCATGGCCATGGCCAGGCCATGGGCGTAGCCCAGGATGGTGGAGGCGTGGCTGTTCTCCACCCAGTCATGGGGCGACTCGGCCCGCGACGGGTACCCCGAGAGGCCGTTGGCCTGGCGCAGGCTGGAGAAGCGCTCCCGGCGCCCGGTCAGGATCTTGTGGACGTAGGCCTGGTGGCCGGTGTCCCACAGGACGAGGTCCTTGGGCGACTCGAACACCCGGTGCAGGGCGAGGGTGAGCTCGACCACGCCCAGGTTGGAGCCCAGGTGGCCGCCGGTGACCGACACCGACTGGACGATGAAGGCGCGAATCTCGCCGGCGAGCTGCTCAAGCTCGTCGTCGTCAAGCTCCCGGAGGTCGCCCGGTCCGGTGATCGTCTCCAGAAGCATCCCGATGTTCCAACGCTACCCCCGTACCGCCGCTTCCAGTAATCGACACCGCAACTACGGTGTGCGGCCGTGGACGTCGACCGCTTCCAGTACCTCATCGTGATGGGGCTGTGCCTGCTCATCACCCTGCCGCTGGAGTTCCTCTTCGGCGCCCGGGTGTGGCGCCGGCCCCGGCGCCTGGTGGCGGCCATGGCCATTCCCGTGGCCATCTTCGTGACCTGGGACATCATCGCCATCTCCCGTGACCACTGGGACTTCAACCCTCGGTACGTCACGGGATGGCGCCTCCCGTTCAACCTGCCGGTGGAGGAGATGACCTTCTTCATCGTCATCCCCATCTGCGCGTTGCTCACCCTGGAGGCGGTCCGCCGGGTGCTGGACCGGGACTGATGGAGTACACGTGGGCTTCTGTCGTGGCGTGCGTGATCGTGATCGGGGTCGAGCTGTTGTGGCTGAAGACGGGCCTGTTCAAGAAGCTGACCTTCTACGTGTCCTGGGCCATCATCCTGTTCTTCATGGTCCTGGTCGACGGGTGGCTGACGAAGCTGTCGGCGCCGATCGTCCTCTACAACGAGGAGGAGAGCAGCGGCATCCGCTTCCCGTGGGACATCCCCGTCGAGGACTACCTGTTCGGGTTCGCCCTCCTCACCCTCACGATGCTGCTTTGGGACCATTGGGCTCAGCGTCACCCAGACGACGCAGCGAGTCGACGAACAACAGGACCCCTGATCCGCCGACGATGACGACGTGGGCCCACAGGGCGGCCGTGGCCAGCACGGGTAGGCCGAGGCCCACGGCGGTCAGGATGATGCGGGTCGGGCGCTCCCCCGGGGTGATCAGCGCCTTGCCGGTGACGCCGGCCAGCGACCCCCGGGCCCGGACGTACTCCAGCCACCAGCAGGCGGCGGTGGCGCCGGCGGCGAGCCATGCGGTGTCGCCGCCGGCGGTGATGGCCAGGGCGGCGGGGAAGGCGGCGTCGGCGATGCGGTCGAGGGCCGAGTCGAGGAGGAAGCCGACCTTGGTGGCCCGGCCGGCCTGCACGGCGACGGCGCCGTCGAGGGAGTCGAGCAGGCCGGAGACCGTGACGGCCAGGCAGGCGGCGGCGGGGCCGATCCAGCCGTCTACGGCCGCGAGCGGCACCGCAAGCAGGGCGGCGACGAGGGCGGCCACGGTGACCATGTTCGGGGAGACGCCGGCGCGGGCCAGGGGCCGGGCCACGGCGCCGGCGGCCTTCAGCCAGCCGCCGACGAAGCCGGCCGGCGGCTCGGTGGCGTGCAGGGCCGCCCAGTCCCGGACGTGCTCGTCGCCATCCATCGGCCGCCAGTACACCTCATAGGTGACGGTCTCGCCCGCCACCGCGGTCTCGATCGCCGGGCTGACCCGCATGGGCTGGGCCGCCCGCCGGTTCCTGGGGCCGGATCCGGCGGCGCCGGCCGTCGACGTGCGGGTCGTGATCCCGGCCCGCGACGAGGCGGCGGGCATCGCCGGGTGTGTGGCCGCCCTGGCCGGCCAGGCCGTTGAGGTGGTGGTCGTCGACGACGGCTCGTCGGACGGGACCGGTGCCGCGGCGGCAACGGCGGGAGCCACCGTCGTGCGGTTGGAGGACGAGCCGCCGGCGGGCTGGCTGGGCAAGCCCCGGGCGTGCCTGGCCGGCGCCGAGGGCGCCCGCACCGAGTGGCTGGCCTTCGTCGACGCCGACGTGGTGCTGGCGCCGGCGGCCCTGGCCACCATGGCCGCCGCCACCCGGTCGACCTCGACCAGCATCGTGGGCGGGCTGGAGTGCCGGTCGTTCTGGGAGCGCCTGTTGCTGCCCGAGCTGGGGCTGGCGCTGACCCAGGAGGGCTTCCCGCCCGGCTTCGCCAGCGGCCAGTGCTTCCTCGTCCGCCGGGACCACTACGAGGCCATCGGCGGCCACGGCCACCCCTCGGTGCGGGGGTCGGTGGTCGACGACCGCGACCTGGCCCTGGCCCTCGGGGGCCACGACGCCCGCCTGGCCCCGGCCCTGATGACGGCCCGCATGTACGACGGCTGGCCGGCGATCCGGGTCGGCCTGACCAAGAACTCGGCCGCCCTCCACCCCCGGCTCGCCCGCCACCTGGCCTGGCTGCTGGCGCCGGTGGCCTCCCGCCGGCCCTGGGCCGGCGTGGTGGTCAGCGCCGGCGGCCGCCTCATCGCCGGCCAGGACCCCGCCTACGCCCTGCTGGCGCCCCTGGCCCGCCTCGTGCTGGCCGGCCTGGCCGTCGAGAGCTGGTACCGGGCCCGCACCGGTGGCACCGTCACGTGGAAAGGCCGCCCGGTGCCGACAGCGACTGCTCGATGATGCGTCGCTCAAGGCTGCGCAGGATGCCCTGGGCACCGTGGGGTTGACTGAGACCGTGAATCGGGCGCTCGCCGAGGTCGCCCGGCAGGCACGTCTCCGAACCTTCGACGTGCGCAACCTCGACGTCACCGATGACGACATCGCCGCCGGCCGGGCCGATCGCGCGTTGACAACGCTGCGTTTGGCTGGTGCAGGCGGGAGGTCTGCCGTAACCGCTCCAGTATCAGCCCGAATGTGTCGATCTCTAGAGGACACAACTGGCGAGAAAGGAAACGGCGATGACAGTCGAGAAGCGTCGAGAGCTGCGCGGGTTTGAAGGGTCGAGTGTGAGCCTGGCGCTCGCCGATGGTTCCCGGTTGGACGACGTCAACCTCGTCTCAGCCCGGGGCAAGAGCCTCTGGATCTTCGCCGGCGGCGAGGACCGGTTCGTGCCCGTCACCGCCGTCATCGACGCCTGGCCCTCGGCGATCGCCGCCTAACCGGGCGACGGTCTCGAACGCACCCGGCGCCGGCGGCGCCGCCCGCAGGTCCTCCGGCCAGCCCGCGACCTCGGCGACAGCCCATTCAGCCCAGCGCAGCACGGCGTGGTTGATGTCGGCCTGGAGCCGGCCGACCAGGCTGAGCACGGCCAGCCGCTCGGGGAACGCACTGCGGCCTTCGAGGTAGCGCCGGGCCCAGGCAGCGTCGATCGCAACCCGCCGGCGCTGCTCGGCGGCGATCCGCTCCAGCGTGACCATCAGTTGGGACCTGGTGCCCTGTTCGGCGAAGAACACCTTCACCAGGGACTCGAACTCCAGCACGGCCATGGCCCCCGGCTCGTCCAGCCACCCCCGCAGCGCCTCCCGGCCGGCGGGGGTGATCTCATAGACCGAACGGGGCCGGCGCCCGACGTGGTCCTGGCGCACCTCCGCCAGCCCATGGGCGAGGAGCTTCTTGGGCTCCTCGTAGAGCTTGCTCTCGGCCCGGGGCCAGAAGTTCCGCAGGCTGACCGCCATCTGTGTGGCCAGCTCGTAGGTGGTCCACGGCCGCAGGGCCAGCAACCCGAGGATGGCGTAGGAGGAGGTGGTCAGTCTCGGGGTTGACGCACCGGCCATCGCCGCCGATGATACTCCCAAAGGGAGGAAGGGAGACGGATCGATGCCGGAGTTCGCAGGGCTGTCCCACGTGTCGCTGTCCGTTCGGGACCGCGACGCCAGCCGGGCCTGGTACGAGGATGTGATGGGCTTCCGCATGGCCGAGGAGTCGAACGAGGATGCCTACGACGAGTGGATCCTCCTCCACCCCGACACCAAGGTCATCCTGTGCCTCCAGCAGCACAAGGCCAACCGGGGGGAGGAGTTCGACCCCGCCAGGACCGGCGGGGATCACGTCGGGTTCAAGGTCGACGATCGCGAAGCGCTCGACGAGTGGGAGCGGTGGTTCGAGAAGAAGGGGGTCGTGCACACGCCGACGGTTGACCGGGCCTACGGCTCGGTCCTGTGCTTCAAGGACTGCGACGGCTTCCAGTTGGAGATGTTCCACCGGGAGAACCACCCGTAGCCGAGGTCCTCCGGTAGCGGTCGAGCGCCGCCTCGCAGGCAGAGACCACCGCGGCCAGCGGGAAGGCCACCATCGGGACGTAGAGGACCGCCAGGCCGGCCTGCCCGTCGTCGATGGTCGCAACCTGGACGCCGGCAAAGACGGCGACGCCGGCCATGACCAGCGTCACCGCCAGCCGGGTGGCGTGGGTGCGGCCGGCGGCGATGGCGAGGGCCGACGGCAGGGCGACGAAGCCGAGGTAGAGGGGGCCGGCGCCGGCAAGGTCGCCCACGCCGACACCGTCTTCGGCGAGCGCGATGGTCACGAGCAGCGCCGCCCACGGGACCAGGGAGCCGAGCACCGCAGACCACACACGCACCGGCTCGAGTTTTGCGTCGTCTCTCGTCATGGCTCCACCATGCGGGCCGGCGGGGGTTCGAGCCATGGTGGATAGCCCTTATCGCCGGGCGGGTCTCCCGGCGCCGAATGGGTAGGTGTCCGCCGTGAGCCGTCCGTTGCGCTGGTTCGCCGTCGGTGCGCTCGGCCTGGCCGCCGCGTGCCAGTCGTCGGGGAGCGAGCGAGGCGCCCGGTCTGCCGCCGGGTCGGAGACGCCGACCACGCCGGCTCCCACCACCACGACGGCGGCGCCCCCGACCATCGAGGCCACCACGACGACCACTACCGTCGCCGGTCCACCGGTCGCCGCCGACAGCCCAGCCGCCCTCGCGGCTCAGATCACCGAGGCCGAGCGCGCCGTCCGGAACCCGTCGACGGCCGGTGCGGCGCTGGCCCGGGCCGGGCACACCCAGCAGGTGGCCTACGCGCGGCTGGCGGCGCGGGAGCAGTGGCAGGCGGAGGTCCTGGCGCTCGTCCCGCCGGACATCCAGCCCCTGGTCGACGCCAACCTCCGGGCGTTGGTCGATCTGACCCGCCAGGCGTCGGCCGACGTCGCGGCCAGCGGCGGCCCGGTGCGGGAGCTCCCCGACTGGAAGATCGTCACGCCGCCCCCGCCGTCGGAGTTGCTGGCCGAGTACCGCTCGGCGGAGGCGGCCACCGGCGCCCCCTGGGAGTACCTGGCCGCCATCCACTTCGTGGAGACCCGGATGGGCCGGATCAGGGGCAACAGCATCGCCGGCGCCCAGGGGCCGATGCAGTTCATCCCGACGACCTGGGACATCTACGGGCAGGGCGGCGACATCAACGACACCCGCGACGCCATCCACGCCGCCGGCCGCATGCTGGTCAACAACGGGGCCCCCTCCAACATGGCGACGGCGCTCTACTCCTACAACCCCAGCAACCGCTACGTCCGGGCCGTCACCGTCTACGCCGAGCAGATCAGGAACGACGAGCGGGCCTACCTGGGGTACTACCACTGGCAGGTCTACTTCGGCCGCCGGCTGTTACCCGAGGGCTTCGGCGGCTAGGGCCCCTACCGGTCGGGCGTCACCGACAGCAGGGTGAAGGCCGACCGGTCGGTGTAGTCAAGGCGGCCGACGAACTGGGAGCCGACCTTCAGCTTGATGTCACGGGTCTCCTTCAGGAGGAGGCCGGTGGAGGGGTCGAACCAGTCGTCGACCAGGGCGCCGCCGATGGTCGCCCCTGAGAACAGCGTCGTCCAGCGGGTGTGGCGGGCCGGGAGAGGCACGCCCTCGACCTCCACCGTCGTGTCGCCGATGTACTCGGTGATCTGTCGGGCCCTGGTGTCCTCGTCGGCGCACTCCCACTCCACCCGGTCCCCGGGGCGCATGCCGGACATGTCGAACGAGCCGCCCTGGCACTTGAAGTCCTGGGTGCCGTGGGTCCACCAGTAGGCGATGTCGGTGCCGTAGCTGACCAGCGCCGGCCCGCAGCGGTCGTAGTACTCCAGGTGCTGGGTAAGGAAGAAGTGCTCCTCGCGCACCCCGCAGCCCCGGCGGGTGACGATGCGCATGGTCTCGGAGCTGTACGCCCGGTAGGTGTCGAAGAGGGAGACCCATTCGCCGCCGGTGGTGGCGTAGCGGTACACGCCGGGCGCCGGCAGCCCGTGCACCGCCTCGGTCGGCGCCTTTGCGGCCCGGAAGCGGGCCAGGGCCTCGGCCAGGTCGGTGTCGGATGCCCAGTAGCGGCCGGCGACCAGGAACAGCCCGCCCGAGAGGAGGAGCAGGTCGACGAGGAGGAGGATCTTGAGGCGCTTCAGGGTTGCAACATGCGGAAGGCGACCGCCAGCTTCTTCCAGGTCGGGACGCGCACCCGGGAGGTGAACACGTCGTAGCCGGCGTTCTCGATCTCGGTCAGGATGCCGGAGTACAGCATCCGGGCGCCCCGGATGCAGCGGGCCGAGGCCGGAGGCAGCATGGGGATGCCGAGGTCGGCGGAGGCGTAGATCTCCCGGGTGCGGGCGATCTCGAAGGCCATCAGCTCCCGCCACTCGGGGGTGACCTTCCGCAGCCAGGGATCGGCGCCGAACTTCCGCAGGTCCTCCTGGGGGATGTAGACCCGGCCCCGGTCGAGGTCCTCGTTCACGTCCCGCCAGAAGTTCGAGAGCTGGAAGGCGTTGCCCAGCTCCCGGGCGTGCTCGAAGGCCTCGGGCGACAGCGGCTCGAGGATCGGCACCATCATCTCGCCGATGACCGCGGCCGAGCCGTCCATGTAGTCGAGCAGGTCCTCGAACGTCTCGTAGGTCTCGACGGTGAAGTCCATGGCCATCGACCGCAGGAAGCGGCGGAAGCAGTCGGGGTCGATGTCGAAGGCCTTGACCGTGTGGACCACGGCCTTGAGCACGGGGTCATCCGACGTGCCCCGCCCGAGGTCGATAAAGAACCGGTCGCCGAAGTCGGTGAGGGCGGCCTCCCGCTCGGCGGTGGTGGCCGTGGAGCCGCGGCCGAGCGCCGAGGAGCGGGAATCCAACGCGTCGACGATGTCGTCGGCGTAGCGGCAGAACCCGTACAGGGCGTGCACGTGGTGGCGCTTGACGACGGGGAGCAGGTGGGTCGACCAGTAGTACGTCGTGCCGTAGCGGCGGTTGAGCTGCTTGCAGCGGGCGTAGGACTGCTCGAGCGTGATCACGGCTTGGCTGCGCGTCGGGGCCCGCCTCCCGGGCGGGCCGCCAACTCGTCGACCCGGTCGGCGGCCAGCCGGCCGGACAGCAGGACCATGGGCACGCCGACGCCGGGCACGGTTCCAGAACCGACGAACACGACCCCTGGCGCGTTCTTGGTGACGTTGTTGGGCCGGAAGGGGCCGGTCTGGCGGAAGTTGTGGGCCAGGGCGAACGGAGTGCCCCGCTCCATGCCCTGGCGCTCCCAGTCGGTGGGGTCGACGAAGCGCTCCACCTCGACGTCGGCCGTCGGGTAGCCGAACGACGCCACCCGGGTGACCAGCCGCTCCCGGAGGCCGTCGCGCTCGCTGGTCCAGTCCACCTTGCCGTCGAGGTTGGGCGTGGGCTCGAGCACGTACAGCTGGATGCGGCCCTCCGGCGCCAGCGACGGGTCGCTCACCGTGGGGCTGGTGACCAGCATGGACGGGTCGGGCATGAGCACGCCCTGCTCCAGCAGGGCGTCGAACGCCCCTTCCCACTCGGCGCCGAAGTGGATGTTGTGATGGGTGGCGCCGGCCGGCATCCGGCCCTTCACCCCGGCCAGCCACACCGCGCACGACGGCGAGTAGTTGCCCTTGCGGGCGACACGGGGCATGGGCACGCCGGGCAGCAGCTCCCGGTAGGCCACAGGCAAATCCGGATTGAGGACCACCGCGTCGGCCGGGACGACCTCGCCGCCGTGGAGCCGGACGCCGCTCACCCGGTGGTCGGTGGTGCGCACCACCCCGTCGACGGTGGTGTTGTAGCGGAACTGTGCGCCGGCCTTCTCGGCCACCTCGGCCATGGCCCGGGGGATGGCGTGCATCCCACCCTCGGGGAAATACACGCCCTCCACGGTGTCCATGTAGGTGATGACGCAGTAGAGGGCCAGGGCCTCGAACGGCGACAGGCCGGCGTACATGGCCTGGAACGAGAACAGCTTCTGCAGGCGGGGGTCCTTGAAGAACCCGTTGACCACGTTCGACAGCCGGCGCAGCCCGCCCATCTTGACCAGGGTGAACAGCGGCCACGGCGGCCTGGCGATGTCGAGGACGTTGTCGAAGTTGCGGTCGATGAAGTTCGGCAGCTCGAGCTCGTACAGGCCGGTGAGGTAATCGCAGAAGCGGACGAAGCCGGCGGCCTCGGTGGCGCCGGCGGTGGTGCGGATCTCCTCGACCATGGCCTCCCGGCCGTGGCGGACGTGGATGGCCGACCCGTCGGCGAAGCAGGCCCGGTACATGGGGTCGACGGGCTTGAGCGTGAGGTGGCTGTCCATCTCGGCGCCGGCGGCGTTGAAGGCGCCGGCGAGGATGTCGCGCATGGTGAGGACGCTGGGCCCGGTGTCGAACTTGTAGCCGTCGGTGTGCCACAGGCCGGCCCGGCCGCCGGGGACGTCGGCCCGCTCCAGCACCTCGACATCGTGGCCCCGCCCGACCAGGTGGCAGGCGGCCGACAGCCCGCCCAGCCCGGCGCCGACGACGACGACTTTCACCCCTTGCTCCCCCTCACCCGTTCTGGTTGCACTTACCCGCGCATACGGGGGTCAAGTGCAACCAAATCGTAGGGGGGGCGCTCACCGATCGCGGCCGGCGACGTAGTACGCCAGCTCGACCAGCGCCTCGTGGGCTTCCTCGGTGAGGCCGGCGCCGTCGATGGCCTCGACCGCCTCGGCGACCAGGCGGTCGATGTTGCCCTCGACCGTCTCCACCGCTCCCGAGGTCAGCAGCACGTCCTGGAGGGCGGCCACCTCGTCCTCGTCGAGGTCGGCGGCGCCGTAGCGGGCGAGGACGGCGGCGTCGGCGTCGGACGCCTGCTGCACGGCCATGGCGTACAGCAGGGTCGGCTTGCCCTCGCGGAGGTCCTCGCCCACCGGCTTGCCGGTGATGCCCTCGTCGCCGAAGACGCCCAGGAGGTCGTCGCGCAGCTGGAAGGCCTCGCCGAGAGGCAGGCCGTAGCAGGTGAGGGGTGCGGCCAGGTGATCGAGGCGGCCGGCGAGGGCGGCGCCGAGGTGCAGGGGGCGCTCGACGGTGTACTTGCCCGACTTCAGGCGGGAGATCCGGCGGGCGGTGGCCTCGTTGGCCCGACCCCGGGCGGTACCGAGCAGGTCGAGGAACTGGCCGACGTTCACCTCGATCCGCAGCTCGGTGAACACCTGGTGAGCGGCCGGCGGGGCGGCGGCGAGCAGCTGGTCGGCATAGACGAAGGCCAGGTCGCCGACCAGGATGGCCACGCCCTCACCGAAGCGCCGGGCCTCTCCCCGCCAGCCGTCCAGGGCGTGGCCGGACTCGAACAGCACGTGGATGGTGTCGGTCCCCCGCCGGGTGGCCGAGCCGTCCATGATGTCGTCGTGCACCAGGGCGAAGGTGTGCAGGAGCTCGAGGGCGGCGCCGGCATCGACCACCGCAGGGTCGTCGGCCCCACCGCCGGCGCCGACGTAAGCCCAGTGGCAGAAGGCCGGCCGGAGGCGTTTCCCGCCCGCCAGCACCAGGTCACGCAGCGCCGAGAAGGGCTCGACCAGATCCGGGTCGACCGCCGACCACCGGGCCAGCTCGGCGTCGAGGACGTCGCCGATTCGACCCTCGACCCGCCGGGCGATACGGGCCAGGCTCGGGGGCGCCATCGCGATTCCTGGGACGACCCGCACCTACCCCCCCTCCTCTCCGGTGACCGATCAGGTTAGGCGCGGTTCGGAACCGGTTCCTCCACCGGATGGTGCGCCGTCGCCGCTGCCAGCCGGAAGCCGACCAGTGTGCCGACGCCGAGGACCAGCGCGCCGCCGGCGGCGTCGAGCCAGAAGTGGTTGGCGGTGACCACGATGGCGAAGGTGGTGGCCGCCGGGTAGGCCAGGATCAGCGCCCGCGACCAGGGCCGGCGCAGCATGGGGTAGAGCACGAAGGCGCTCCACGCCGACCACGCGAAGTGCAGGCTCGGCATCGCCGCGTACTGGTTCGACACCTGGGCCACCGGGCCCGACTCGAACGACCACAGCCCGCCGTAGACCCGCAGGGTGTCGACGAACCCGTACGACGCCGGCAGCAGGCGGGGCGGCATGAGCGGGTAGGCGGCGAAGCCGATGAGGGCCAGGCCGGTGGTGGCGGCCAGGGTGTTGCGCCAACGGGGGTAGCGGGCCGGGAAGCGCCGGAACAGCAGCACCAGGGCGGCGATGGTCACGGCGAAGTGGAACGTCCCGTAGAAGAGGTTCCAGAACTGGATGAACCACCGCCAGTCGAGGAACGCCTCCTGCAGTCCCTGCTCGAAGTACAGCCCGACGGCCCGCTCGATGTCGATCACCTGCCGGGCATTGGAGTAGGCGTGGTCGGCGGAGACCGCGGCCGAGCCCTGGGTGTTGCGGATGAAGCTGTAGACGCCGTAGAAGACGGCGATGTAGAGGACCTCTTTCCACCACCGCAGCCGCGACGCCGGCGGCGGGTAACGGAACGGTGGTGGTTCGGGAAGTGCTTCGGGCTCGGCCTGGCTCAAGCCGCAACCCGGGCGGGCCGGGGACCGACGGCGAAGGCGGGGGCGCCGAGGAGGCTCACGACCATGTTCATCCCGTACAGGAGCAGGCCGAAGGCCACCGCCTGGCCGGCGCTGACACCAAGGGGCACGAGCAGCAGGACCAGCGCTCCCTCCCGCAGGCCCAGGCCGCTGACCGAGATGGGCAGGACCTGGGCGATGGCCACGATCGGGATGAAGGCCATCATCGCCGACCAGCCCACCTGTATGCCCATGGCGTGACCGGCCATCCACGCCGCCGCCACCATGGCGATCTGGTAGGCGAGGGCGCTCACCAGGACACTGAGGGCGGCGGCGGGGTCTCGGCGCATGCGGACCAGGCCGAGGTGTACGGCGGAGACGAACCCCAGCCAGGCGCGACCGGCGAACCGCTCCCCAATCCTGCGGCTGCCGACGAGGACCAGGATGACCACCAGGGCGCCGAGGGTGGCCAGGGCCAGGGTGAGGCTGAGCCGGCTGGCCCGGCCCAGGTGAAGCAGGGTGGGGTTGCCGAACAGGGCGACGAGGGTGATGAAGGGAAGGACGAAGAAGCCGGTCAGGCGCTCGACCACCACGGACGCCACCGACGTCTGCCGCTGGCCGTTGGCCGCCGCCAGCCGGGTGACGCGCAGGACGTCGCCCCCCACGGTGCTGGGCAGGAAGTTCGACACGAACATGCCCGCCAGCGTGTGGGACACGAGGGGCGGGATCTCGGTGGGCAGGTCGAGTGCGTTGAGCACCTGGGCCCACCGGACCGTCGACAGGAGAACGGCAAGGGCGTACATGGCCAGGCCGCCGACCAACCATCCCAGCGTTGACAGCTGCGGTCTCGGGAACAGCGAGGCCAGGTGGATGCGGGGCACCAGCAGGGCGAGCATGGCCGCGCTGGCCGCGACTCTCAGGCCCAGCAAAACCCGTGCCTTGCTCCTCCCTCCCACGGGATCCAGCCTACGCGTCCTCGCAACCTTCGGCACCGCATGTCCATCCCTCGGTAACCTGCCCGCCCGATGCGCTCCCGCACGGTCGACCTGGGCGACGTCGCACTCCACGTGGTCGACGCCGGCGAGGGCGGCCGCCCGGTCATGCTCGTCCACGGCTTCACCGCCACATCCGACGAGGTGGCCGGCGTGGTGGAACCACTCGCCGAGGGGGGCTGGCACGCCGTCGCCCCCGACCTGCGGGGCCACGGCCGCAGCGACAGCCCCGCCGACGCCGGCGCCTACAGCCTGGAGATCATGGCCGCCGACGTGGTGGCGCTGGCCGACCGGCTCGGCTGGGACCGCTTCGCCCTCCTCGGGCATTCGATGGGGGGAGGCGTGGCCCAGCTCGTCGCCCTGGACCACCCCGAGCGGCTCACCGGCCTGGTCCTGGCCAGCACGTTCCACGGGCCGGTGCCGGGCATCAGCATGGAGCTGGTGCAGCTGGGCCAATGGGTGGTGCGGGAGGCCGGCATGGAGGGGCTGGCCGACGCCCAGGCCGCCCGCCGGGCCGAGAACCCGGAGTCGGTCGCCGCCTTCGAGCGGCTGCAGGAGGCCATCCCCGGCTACGCCGAGCAGTCCCGGGCCCGCCTGGTGTCCACGTCGCCCGACATGTGGGCGGCCATGGCGCCCCGTTTCGTCGACCAGCAGGACCGGTTGGAGCGCCTGGCCAAGCTGCAGGTGCCCACCGCGGTCATCGTGGGCGAGTTCGACGGGACCATGGGCGACGACTGCCGGCGCCTGGCCGAGACCATCCCCGGAGCGCACCTGACGGTGATCGCCGGCGCCGGCCACGTGCCCCAGCTGGAGCGGCCGGACGCCTGGTGGGTGGCGGTGGCGGGGTTCCTGAACAGCATCTAGCAACGGGGTCGCCGGTACGATCGCCCCCATGATCGATGAGGCAGTTGTCCAGCGGGTCCTGACCGCCGCCCTCCGGACCGGCGGTGACTTCGCCGAGGTGTTCGCCGAGGACCGGCGCACCTCGTCGGCCCGCCTCGACGACGGCAAGATCGAGGAGCTCACCTCGGGTCGCGACCGCGGCGCCGGCATCCGGGTCGTGCGGGGCGAGACCACCGGCTTCGCCCACACCTCCGACCTCACCGAGGAGGGGCTGCGGGCCGCCGCCGAGGCCGCGGCCGCCGCGGCCCGGGGCGGGGGCGCCGGCGTGCGGGAGGTCGCCCTCACCCGCCAGGACCCCAGCCGGCCGCACGAGGTCGAGATCTTCCCCCAGGACGTGGCCAAGGCCCGCAAGGCCGAGCTGCTGCTCAAGGCCGACGATGCCGCCCGGGCCGCCGGCGGCGCCATCCGCCAGGTGGGGGCCACCTACGGTGACAGCCGCCGGCAGATCATGGTGGCCAACAGCGACGGCCTGCTCACCTCCGACGACCAGGTCCGCACCCGGCTGATGGTGAACTGCGTCGCCTCGGGCGACACCGGCATGCAGACCGGGTTCGAGGCCCCCGGGCGGACCATCGGCTTCGAGCTGTTCGACGAGGTCGACCCCGCCGACATCGCCGCCGAGGCCGCCCGCCGGGCGCTGGTGATGCTCAAGGCCCAGCCCGCCCCGAGCGGGACGCTGCCCGTCGTCCTCAAGCGCGGCGCCGGCGGCGTGCTGTTCCACGAGGCCTGCGGGCACGGGCTGGAAGCCGACCTGGTCGGCCGCGACGCCTCGGTGTTCCGCGACCAGGTTGGCAAGCAGGTGGCGTCGCCCCTGGTCAACCTGGTCGACGACGGCACCTACGCCCGGGAGTGGGGCACCTACGCCATCGACGACGAGGGCCACCCGGCCCAGCGCAACACCCTCATCGAGAACGGCGAGCTCACCGACTACATGTGGGACCACCTCCGGGCCCGCAAGGCCGGGCGGGCGTCGTCGGGCAACGGCCGGCGCCAGAGCTACCACTACCTGCCGATGGTGCGGATGACCAACACCTATGTCCTCGCCGGCGAGGAGGACCCCGACGAGATCATCCGCCAGACGCCCTATGGCATCTACTGCGTGCAGCTCGGCGGGGGCCAGGTCAACACCGCCACCGGCGACTTCGTGTTCGGCATCACCGAGGCCTACATGATCGAGAACGGAGAGATCACCCACCCCATCCGCTCGGCCAACCTGATCGGCAACGGCCCCGAGGTGCTCAAGGCCATCGACGCCGTGGGCAACGACTTCAGCACCTGGACCGGGACGTGCGGCAAGGACGGCCAGGGCGTCCCCGTGTCGTCGGGCCAGCCCACCCTGCGGGTGGCGGCCATGACGGTCGGCGGCACCGCGGCATGAGTGAGTTGCTCCAGCTGGCCGAGCGGATCGTCGGCCAGGCCAAGGCCGGCGAGCAGGTCGAGGTCTACCTCGGTCGCAACCACCACACCGAGGTGAAGGTGTTCGACGGAGCGGTGGAGTCGCTGTCGTCGGCCGACACCCAGGGCGTGGGCGTCCGGGTGATCGTCGACAACCGGCAGGGCTTCGCCTACGCCGCCTCGCTGGAGGACTCCATCGTCGCCGAGACGTTGGCCGAGGCCCGGGACAACGCCGCCTTCGGGACCGTCGACGAGTACCTGGGCCTGGTCTCGCCCGACGGCGTGGAGCCCGTCGAGCTCAATCTCTTCCGGGAGGAGCTGGCCCGGTTCCCGACCGACCGCAAGGTGGAGCTGGCCCTGGAGCTGGAGCGGGCGGTGAAGGCGGCCGACCCCCGCATCCGGGGCGTCGAGATGGCCGAGTACGGCGACTCGACGTCGGAGTCGGCCATCGCTTCGACGACGGGCGTGCGGGCCGGCGGCCGGCGGTCGAGCTGCTCCATCGTGGCCTCCGCCATGGCCGGAGAGGGCACCGAGACCATGACCGGCTCCGGGTACTCGGTGGCCCGGACGCCCGAAGAGCTCGACATGGCCAAGGCGGTCAAGGACGCCAGCGAGAAGGCCACCCGCCTGCTGGGGGCACGCAAGCCGGCGTCGCGCCGGCTGACCGTGCTGCTCGACCCGTCGGTGTCGGCCTCTTTCCTGGGGCTGCTCTCTTCCGGCTTGTCGGCGTCGTCGGTGATCAAGGGGCGGTCGCTGTTCGCCGGCCGGGAGGGCCAGGCCGTGGCCGTGCCCTTCCTCACCCTGGCCGACGACCCCACCGAGCCCCAGGCGTGGGGCGCCGGCCGCTACGACGCCGAGGGCCTGGCCAGCCGGCGCAACGTCTTGATCTCCGACGGCGTACTCCAGGGCTTCCTGCACAACTCCTACACCGGCCGGCGCTGCGGGGTGCCGTCGACCGCCTCGGCGGTGCGGGGCGGCTACCGCTCGACGCCGGGTGTGGGCAGCCGGGCCCTGAGCCTCACGCCGGGCGACCGCAGCCAGGAGCAGCTCATGGCCGAGGTGGGCACCGGCCTGCTCGTGCAGTCGGTCACCGGCCTGCACTCGGGCGCCAACCCGGTCAGCGGCGACTTCTCCGTGGGCGTCGAGGGCCTGCTCTTCCGCGACTGGGCGC